>Ga0123342_1005057_pt1 | contig 19516 bp, 11 predicted proteins | sample Turbeawhitnodule_FD_89960 | JGI IMG/M metagenome (GOLD analysis project Ga0123342, IMG submission 89960) | Root nodule microbial communities of legume samples collected from Mexico - Turtle bean Mexico white nodule | ecosystem: Host-associated > Plants > Roots > Nodule | place: Mexico: Nepantla... | reverse complement strand
TTTACACAAAGTGTAGAAGGATTACACTTGTTACAGAATGATCTGAAATCAATACAAGATGAAAATCCTATTCCACTCTCTCTTGATCAAAGCAATCTTAAAGTATTCTTTAACTCTTGAAAGAAAAATAAGTGAAAAACTCAAATCTGTTTTTCTATGATTAAATCTCAGTTCCTGTTTGTTACAAAAGCTGAACAAACTTTTTATTGCTTTAAAAGATTGGTCAAAGCATTTAAAACAGGAGCGCATTCAGTTATAAAATCATTTAAAGCTTAGTCAAAGTACAAAACAATTTTCTGTTATGGTTTCAAAACAAACAATCGATTGAATGCTTGAATCAATCGGTTGTTTTGGTTTGACATCAAGTCAACCACCAAAAATAGTTTTCAACCTTTCTCAAAACACCTAAGTATAAAACAATCGGTTGTTTCGACAAAACAACAGGTTGTTTTTCACTTAGTTTGAAAAACACTTTCAATTAAAAAGGTTTTAAAATGCTTAAGCTTTGGATTCAATCAAGAGTGGATTTACACAGATAGTCTACCCCAGATCCTATTCTAAAACACCTCAGCAACAGCAAGCACATCCAGCCTTCCATCAAACTCAAAAGGATTTGGATTCTTCAAAGCTTGAACACACTTGATTTAACAATCACTTGGTGTGTCTGATTGGTAGAAGTATCAGGAAAAGGAAGCAGATGGAAGGAACATCGACATTGGTTTTTGCTGGTGTTGGTGAAGCTAGTACAAAAGCTGAGAGCAAAAGAACATATTTATCATGTTGTTAGAAGATATAAGGAAGTGAAGGGAGAGGAGTTTCAAGGAAGTGAAGAGTCTCAGATGCTAAAGTAGCAGCAGTGGCAGGTTCACCCTTTGGCTCATGAAAAGTAGTACACCCTTTAGCTGGTCCAGATCTACTGAAACGGGAAGGGTAGGTTCTCTTATTTTTCAGCCCTAACCATGTGCTGAAAATGTTGTTGTAGTGCTTTGGTGGTGCAGAATGCTAGTAGCTTTGTATGGAGTTTATTTAGGGTGCTGGTAGCCAGTTGGTAATAGCTAGTTTTTGTATGTTGGCCTTTATTTTGAACCAGTATTTTGGGGGTAGTAAGGGAAGAGGAGGCTCTTTAAAAAGCTCTATTATTCTGGAACTAAGTGGTGTGTGACTTAGTTTGCCTGTAATTGATGGATGCTTAACTAGGAGTGTGTTCTGTATACGGGTTGGGACACCCCTAAAGTGTCCCTTTTAATTTCATTAATTCATTGATGATAAAAAAAAATAAAAAGCTTAGTGACATTAAGATATATGGCCCCGGGCCAAGTTTGCGAGATACACCAAGTCGGGAGTGAGCATAGGCATGTCGTAGCTATATGTGTAGTTCATTAAAAAGTTAGTTCTTTGTTAGTTGAGGACTCCACGATTTTAAATGCTTTAGATCTTGCCTAAGTTTCATTCTTGTTATTTTTATTACTTTATGCTTAAGAGGTAGAGATAGGTTAGTCCGCATGTGTGTGATAGTAGTTGTTATATTTGAGCTAGTTGAAGTTTGCTATATGATAAGTTAAGTAGTGAGCACCCGTGAATAAAGATGCACGAGATTCTTTTTTGTTGTAGTATCGTGAGTAAAGGTGCTCGTAGGCAGAATATCTTTCTGTTATATGTTTTCAGTTGAGATTATATTCTCGTAAGTCTCTTTGCCTAGTCAAACTCAGCTCGAGCCTGGGAGACTTGTGTACTGGACAGAAATGCTCGGGACCTTGGCCCAGGTAAGGGTCAGCCAAAGAAAGGTAATTAAGATAAAAGATAAAGATATATTTTATCCGTTGTGATATTATTCTGAAGATGAAAGATATAATTGTTATTGTTTAAATCTGTTATCATATTATTATGAAGATAAAGAGATATTTTATCTCTTGTAATAATATGCAAGTTAGTTATATATTAATTAATACATGTTAGTTACATATTAATTGTTAAGAATAAAAGAGGAGCACCCGAGAATAATGGTGCACATGTTAAACAAAAAAATTTCCTGTTGTTAGCACCTGAAGATAAGTGGTGCCCATGAGCAAGTGGTTTTTTGTTATTATTTTATGCTTTTAGTAAAGATTATATTTCGTAAGTGAAAGTTATTAAACGAGTAAGCTATTAAAGGGATTTGAGACCCTAAGTAAAGGTACACTGTTTTTTAGACTGGAATTGAATACTTATCTTATTTTCGTAAGTTCTCACTGGCTTAATTGTTGGAGTGTGATAAACAAATAAAGTCTCTCTGTCAGCACAGAGCCACGTTCCAGTCCAACGAGAAGATGCATAACAGAATCTAGAAAAGACAGGTTAGGGACATAGCTTTCTACTCAAGTCAACCGGAGAAAGTCAATCAACGAGAACAATAATAATAATATTAATATTAATATCAATAATAGTAATAATATTAATATTAATATAAAATAAAATAATGCTAATAATATTAATAATAATAATACAAATAATATTTTATTTTCTATTATTTTTAATGACAAAACATAATTATAATCTTATATTTTACTAATTAAAAAATATATCAATCATATATATCATATTACATATAAACTTTCTTTTCATCTTCGTTTAGTTTCATTATCCATATTCAAATTCAAATAAAAATAAGTGAAGTTGGATGAGTGTAATTATTAGTACTATTCTATACTTAATATTTAATTGAGTAATTAATTGATGGTGGAGGCTGCTAACGTCATAGGTGCAACCCCTTTACGCCTTGCTGGTGACGTCACCATGCACACTCGTTGTCAACCTCCATTGGATGTCTCACAGGTGGCGTTGGAGAGTGCAAAAGTTGGCGTTAGCACTTGCACTTGTCTCCACACTCCTAATATTCTTTATTAATTAATGCATATGATACTAATTAGGTTTCGCCTAGGTTCAAAAATAACTACGACAAAAAATACCCAACTTGGAACTGCTGGCCTTTGCCATGGAGATCAAAAACCTTCGATCGCAGAATGGCCGCAGAAGCATTTATCAGAGAACGCGATTTTCTCCAAACCAACTTATTGGTAAAACAAGTGCAGATGAAGAAGAGTACATCTCAATTACTGTAGATCTTGGTTTACCCTAACCCTAATATCTTTCACAAATACCACCATGTTGCTTTCTACCAGTCTTTTCTCCTTCTAACGCCCCTGCTCTCTGCTATGAACGTGATATATATGGACAAAGGTTACCACAAAATATGAAAATTTGAATGCTGCAAGTGCTTCAAGACTCAAGATGTGGAGGTAATTCATTATATTACTTTTGTTAATTGCTTTCATTTCATAATAACCACAATAATGGCTTTCTTTTAATTCTTTGCACAGTACTTTTACAAACTATAATAGAAAACGAAACCACATATTTATAGGTCAAAATACATATTAAGTCGGTTCTGTTGTTTTTAATGTTTAAACAATAAAAAAATACCAATTATTCTTTGTAATACTTGTCAAGTTGATGCAGATAGTATCCATTCTGTGAACCAATTTCTTTATTTTGATTTTTTTAATGTAATAGCTCATTCTTTTAAATATATTTTTTATTAGTTGGAATTTATCAAAAATCATCAAATTTCGTAATTTTTTATTATAATTTTTCTTATTCCTGTTTCTCTCTAAATGTAAACGTAGTCTTTTGGATTTCAGATTCCCTACTGAATTTTTTATGTTGACCCTTTATTGTATTTTCAAAATACTTTAATATATTAAAAACTTTTTAATGTATTTTAAAATATTAAAATTACGACATTTTGAAAAGTATAATAGAGGAGAGCACAAAAAACGCAGAAAATCTAAATTCCATCTCTTTTCCTATGATATTTTCTCGGTACCCATTATGATATTATTGCAAATAAATGCTAATTAATTGACAGTCTGTTGGTTATTATATATGATTGAAGGTTGGACTTATTAATCAGCTTAAGAGGTGAGACGAATTAAATCAAATAGTCAGGTTTGAACTTATATTAACCTATTATTTACAACATGAATCAATAAATATAAAAAGAAGGCTTAATAAAAAATTTAAGTTTAAATTAGACAATAATTTTAAATATCTAACACAAAAGTTTTGTAGTAGATAATGATTCTGTCTTATTTATGAATTAATCGTATGATGCTAGTTTTATCTAATCTTATATTGCACATAACAATTTGTTAAGACGGCCATATAAAATCAAATTAGCGGTCAAATTCTATATATCATGCTCAATATCCTATATATTCAAACTCAATTTTATATCATAAAAAAGTTTGTTATTCTTTATTTTTAAATCATACATGATAGCCAATAAGGTTTATCTTACATCATCATAGATGCTAGTAGTTTGTTTTAGTATTTGTCTTGTGTTCAAATTTTATTATTATAATTAAACGAATTTCTAAATATTAATGTCAGTTAAATTATAATGTTATTAGAGTTATTTAAAAGAATAAATTTTAAAATATAAAATTATTTATAAATAATTTAGTTGTTAACTATTGGCCTCATCTTGGTGTTAGACACTCGTATAATCAGTTTAGCCAACTCTAAGCTAATAATAATAATTTTTAATTTTTAAATAAATAAGTATTTGTCTTATTGTCAAGTTAGCGTAATTTAGCCAACGCTAACATAATCCATCTAATATTAGATACTAATGGATTTTGATTAACTAACTTTAAGGTCATACTTACTATTTTTATTAATTAAAATATTTGTGTTAGTGTAGATTAGCTCAACTTAATCAATATTAACTAAAATAAATATTAAAAATAAATAAGGTTAACGTCAACTAATTGACACTAATATTATTTATTTAATATTTATAAGGTTAGATTAAATTGACACTAATTTTATTTATTTTATTATTTATCTAAATTAGCATTGACGATATTTTATGAATTTTTGAATCCTTATGACAACGAATAAGAACTATAGATTATTTTTAACCCAGAGGCCTAGATTTAAAGATAACAAATCTCTTCACTAACAATTTTCTTTCTCATTTTTCTATATAAATCTCCTAAAACTCATCCTTCATTCACGGTCATCTTATTCATTCACACTCATCTCCTTCATTAATACTCATCTCCTTCATCCACATTCATCTCCTCCATCCACACGCATTTCCTTCATCAACACTCATCTCCTTGTCTGCTTCATTCAAACTCATTGCCTTCATCTACATTATCTCTTATATCCATTACAATTTTCTTCTATCATTTCGTTTGTGTTTTATTTTTGTTGAAGACAAAGGAGTTGTACAAGAAACTTCTTTTTTAAATTATATTCATTAGCATCTATCACACTTAGCCGCGCAAGTGTCATCATTATTGTGTCATCATTACTACAATTCATCGATACTTAGCAGCACAAGCCAAGCTTGACCCACCACAAATGCATCAACGAAGTCATTGCACAAATAAAAAATCATCAACACTAACCCCTCTCCAAAGGCACAAAACAAAACATTGACTCTCCTCATGCAAACTCCTTCTCTTCCTCCTCTGATTAGAACTTCAACTTTGATGCCACTATTGAGCATCACACAATAGGAAATAATCTCTTATAGAAGAAGCACACTTACACATAAGAGTACAAATGAAAGAGCACAAAGAAAAACACACAATAAAAACTAACATGGTTCAGTAGCTCAAGTTTTACATCCACGAATGCTAAACAAAAAGTATTTTATTACTTGACATACAATTTATGCCAGCAAAAGAATTGAACACCCTCTCATGTAACTTTTACAAGGATAAAATACAATCTTTACAAAGATAACATTACAAATCATCTCATGAAAATTTTACAATAAAATTGTGAACTCTCTGATGACACATAACTACTCAAGTCTCTTATACACCTGAGAGACTTATTAAGTTGTGGTTAGAACACTCAAATAAACTCTCCATTTTTATAATAGTTTCCTTCTTTATATTACTCAATGTTGGACTTTGTGTTAGAATGTATGGCCTAAACAAGAGGGGGGTGAATTGTTTTTGCAAGATTTTCGCAAAGATTGGAAGTAGAGTGAAAAGATCTGTAAAATCAATCAATTGATTTTTCTGTTCAACTAGATGAATTATCAGATTAACAATTCTTTAAGAAAAAATCAACCAGTTGTTTTATCAAAACAACTAATGTTTAATGCAACAAAATATAAAGAACAAAATTTAAAGCAGTATATCAAAGTAAGGAAAGAGAGATTCACTCAAATAGATTTATACTGGTTGACTCTTAACCAAGAGCTACATCTAGTCCTCAACTAACCAACTATTTTCTCCTCATAGAAAAGACAAAAGAAAACAAAGATTTTCCAAATCCTTTTGAAAAAACACTAAGTGCAATTCAATCGGTTGTCACGATAAATCAATTGGATGAAAAACTTGTTATAGTCACCAGACTTTGAATAAAAGCATTTTCAACTGATTGAAAGCACGAAACAACTGACTAAAATTAATAGATTTTAGAAAACACTTCTTTCAAAAGAGATTAAGAATCAAGTGAACTTGGATCAATACTAGATGTAAATTGATAACTCAAAATCTACTAAATAACACACACAACAACAATTCTTCAATATAATTTTGTACAAAGCACCTACTAAGGAGATTGGTCTATATTGCTCAAACTTAGTTGGGTTCCTTACCTTAGGTACTAATGCTATGAATGAAGCATTAGAACCCTTTCGGATACGCCCAGTTTCATGAAAAAGAGCCAGCGCTGCCATAATCTAATCTTTAATAAACTCCCAACTTTTCTTCATAAAGTTGAAGTTGAAACCATCGGGTTCGGGACTCTTTGAGCCTTCACACTGCCACATTGCGTCCTTATTTCTTTCTTGGAGAAAACAACTAAAAGACTCAGATTATCATTCGGGGTTAGAGACTTAAACTCGACCGCATCAAGTCTTACCCCTAGATATTTCGTTGCTCTGAATCTAGATTCAAACAACTTCTTCACCTCCATTCGAGCGGTACTAGGTTCCTCAAACCATTGGGCCCCGACCTTAACACCTTTAACTTCGTTTCTGATTCTTCTCCACCTCAAAGATGAATGGAAGAACCTAGAACATGGGTCCCCGTTTTTGAACCAGCTTGCTCTAGCCTTTTGACAGATAAGGGATTCTAATTTCTTATCAGTTTCCTTCATGGCTTGCCAATTCCATTATTTTCAACCTCTCACTTTCCATTAATACCCTATTGCAGTCTTGGCAATCTAGATCCTCTATTTCCTGCAATATCCTTTTCTTGGTGGTATCAAGGTTACCTAACACATCCTTATTCCATAATTTCATATCAATCTTCAGGAGTTTCAACTTTTCTTTAAACATCATTATTTTGTTCCCCTGAACTGAGTAGGACTTCCATTTTTCCTTCACCATCCTATTAAAACCCTCTCCATGTACCAAGCATCAATGGTTCTAAAGGGTTTAGTGCCCCAGTCCTTATCCAAGGACTTCACCACTAAAGCACAATGACCAGAAACTTTCCTCTATTGAACATACGGTTTGCACACGGGCCATAATTACAACCACTCTTCATAAACAAGCACTTTATCAAGTCGGCTCTTAGCCGATCCATTAGATTTGAACCACGTAAAAATCTTACCTACAATAGGTAATTATTGTAAAATATTGGAATCAATGAAGCTATTAAAACCTTTTAACTCACTTGTTTGGTCACCCCTAACCTTGACATCTTTCCTTTCACTTCTGCTTCTTATGGCATTAAAATCACCATAAAAGCACCAAACCGGTTCTTGAGACGTCACTTTAATATTAGAAAGCTCCTTCTAAAGAATCTTCTTTATCTCTCAAAGTGCATGTAGCATAGACATTTACCACAACACACCTAGAAGTAGTTTTAAGGTGTTGACCAAAAATAGCAATGAACCCTTTTCTCATCAAGTGATTTTCATAACTAAATACTTCTTTATGCCACAATGATAGTAAGCTTCCACTTCCATTGTCCCCTTTATTATGAATCCAACCAACTTTGTTGTCCCTGCATAGAGAGAAGCACCTAGCATCGAAAGCTCATTTTATTTTGTTTCTTGTATACAAACAAATTTTGCTCCCTCACACGCTTAATATGCCTCCCCCTAGACCTTTTATATTCAGATTTACTATTATCATAATAAACCATTTTTATTACCCTCCTCAGAACACTTCATAATCTCCAAATCTCTCTCTTCCATACAAAGAAATTCTTTGACGACCTCTTGTTCATCCTCATGACATGTGATCCCAGCTTGTCTACCAATCTCCCATAACTTTGAAGGTTCCACCAAGATTTCAGGATTGCACAAACGTAGATTACAATTGACAATATCCCCATCAGAGATAGATGCTGAAATCGTACCTTCTCTGGTTTGAGAGGTATTCCCTACCTTATAAGATATTGTGCTTATTCTCACGGATTTCCTTGGATGGGTATTTGATACCCTCAATTCCGAGAGCCCTTTCATCTTGCGCCGACGTGATGGAGTTTTAGACATGTTTCCCACAATCGCTTCCTTCTCTCCTAGAAATTGTGATATATCGACGCCTAAGCGAGGGACCCCTAGTGCACCAGCGTCTTCCCTAACTTCAAGCATAACACAATTTTCCTGCGGCCCTTCTTGCTCCAATGACTTCGCCGACGACCCACTCTCCTACACACAGTTACCAGCGTTGCTTGTCTCGTAAATGGTGTTATGATCCTCCTGGAATATTTGCACCTCCAAGCCTCCTAACAGACTTCCACTTTCATCGAAAGCTTTTCCCTCCTCACACTCTAACCCGAAACTCACTTGCGTTGACCCTGACCTGGATCCACCATCTCCCTCTACCGCCTGGGTTGGCTTAAAACCCGTATCCTCGTCTAATTGGGCCTTTAGGTTACCCTTGTGGCCCAAATCTGCTTTGGGTTCTCTTTGGATATTCTTGCTTTCGATATCCACCACAATTTTCACCAACTCAACATGTACATAAGTGTTATTACAAGCAAAAACGTAGGCTTGGTCAGAGTGGTTGACAGAATCAAACTCTTCATATACCTTCTACCCATTTTTTTCTTCATTCGTGAAAGGTTTATCAACTTTCCTCTAGCATGCTCTACTCTTCGAATAGGATTCCTCAAATAGGTCCTTTGTCGTATGCGCATTCTATTCCCCTCCTTCCACCACCTCTGCTCCCTCCACTTCCCCCTTTGATCGGTATTCCTCCCCAACCCATTGCTTGACCTCCTCTCCACCGCTCACAGAGAATGTTGTTTCTTCTACATAGGTTTCTGATGAAGAAACGCTATCAGAAGAATCATAGGTATTGTGATAACCCTTGCACTGACCTACAAAATTTACTGCCAACTCCTCTTCATTGAATATACTGAACGTTTGATCGTTGATCCTTATGTTCTTTGCCAACCTAGCATTGCGACTTTTCAGCAGACAGACTTACAATCTAGCAGACTCAAGGTTTTCCCACATCAACGTGAATTTATCAATAGACACCAGCGTAGCAACTTCTCCGACCACTTTGGCAAAGCAATCTTTGTTCCAGAATGGTATCGGTAAGCCATAACACCTCACCCATACGATTTTGTGGCTCACTACATGAGCTTCCATCCAAGGCTCTACACCGTCAAAAACACTATCAAAGCACTCTTTGTTGAGCTTTATTAAATCCTCCATGTTCTCCCCTTCTCTTGGTGTTAGAAGAGCTAGGTTGTCCCCCAAAGACCTCACTCTAATCATGTTCATACCCCCTTTTACAACTTCTTCACCCAACTGATCAAAGTCCAAATCAACATTGAATTGACCAATGGCAGTTTTTTCCATCCACGACAAGATATGATGTTGTGTTTTAATAAATGACCCCTTTCATTTCCATTGTGTTTCTCCTTTAACTACATCAACAAAGGATTTTTTTTTCCCTTTCTTTTCCACCCAGACTTTCTTTCTTCTCTTCTTCTTGTTTAATGCAGGGGCCTCCAGATGCTTCTTCCCGTAGTTCCTGGGTCTCACCGTGTTAATGGTCCTTGATTCCCTTCTCTCCGCCCTATTGGGCTCCAGATGATGTCTTCGATATTTTGGAATGTTTACGAAGAGCTTCATGTTCCCTATGTATATCTGGTCTAACTCCCTCTCCATACTTCCCACATTTCTCACATCAAAGAATATCAGAAACCCAAATTTTCTCCCCCATTTGTTTAGTTTGCGTGAAATAAAAACTTTCTTCACTCTAGCCCATTTTTGAAAGACGTTGAACATGTCTAGTCCACCAAAACCATTTAAGAAGTTCTAAAAGAAAAACGTTGTAAAATCAATTTGAAATAAGAGGTGGTTTTTGGACAGAGCCATGACCACCGTGCCTCTGGGAGGTGCGTGCTCTGCTTCCCTCAGGCATTTCTTCCTACCTTTTAGTCCTTTATAAAATGTCTCACTTTTAAGAATAATAACTTAAACCTATGTGACTCGGCAAAAAAATCACTTTTTTTTTAGTAAAACTTTTCTACTTGGATTTTAGTATATATTCAGTAAAACAATAAAAAATTCGTATCAATCTATCATAAAATAACTAAAATTTCCTACATGTTCCACTAATTATAAGAAAATAACTATTTTTTCCAATGGAAGTACTGGTGATCAAACTGACCTCTCAAAAGACGTCCACAAGAGCTAACCAGCAGGTATTATTAATATTGGAATTAGGAAAATCAATAGACAACAAGAGTTATTGTTACCTTCCAGAACTGCCATCAATTGCAATTATTATTAGTAAGGGAATTAGGGAATTATTAATTATTAGCTTTTTTTTGTGTGTGTGATTCACAAGATTATGTTCAAAAGAACTTAATTAAAATATGCCAAGAGTGTAAAACTTTCATATGAAGATGAAAGATCAAAACAGTTATATACCATAAAATTATTTCTTTGTGATAATTATTTTAAAATAAATATTTAAAATTGTTTTTAATTGATTAGCAATAATTATCTTAATATAAAATATTTAAAATCGTTTTTAATTTAATAATAATATAAAAATATTGTGTTTAATAATGAATAAAAAATAAATTTCTTTTGTTATGAATAAAATTAATGACATTTTTCTAGATTATCAATGTTCAAATATCTAATAGTTGATTAATCAAATTGAGTATAATAATATCAATTTGAATAACAAAAACTCCCTTAAAACTTTAATAAACAGTGAATTAATTTTCAAGGATAGGTATGTATCCAAAAAAAAAATGTTCTAATGATGGAAAACGTAATCTGTTTGACTAAACTAGGTTGTCCTAATAATATGGAATGAGTAAGTTTACAGCTTGAAATAAACCCTAGCAGCTCTCTTGGACCCGTCAAAAGGACAAAAATAAAACATTCATTATTGGTATTGCTATTCAACTAATAAACTCTTTGGCTCCGTACCATCCAACCTTTTCAGATTTGTCTTACTATGTAGAACAACCAATTTTTAAATTGCTCATTCAACAGATCTGTTTGAATAAAAGGCACTGTCTCTTCATTTCTCATCAAGTCTTCAATAATCTCTTCGCACTTCCAAAACAGCTAGCAATGGAGAATCAGCTTTCAAAAGAAAGAAGGGCAATGGAAGAAGAACTAGTCAGAGGGCGTGAGATAGCAAACCAGTTACTTGAAGTGTGTGTTCATAGATCCAACACTCATCATCATGAAGATGTACACATGCTTCCCTTCATTGAAGATCTTGTGCGCAAGGTGCTGTGTTCATTCACAAACACCCTTTTGCTTTTGAACACTGATAATGATGTCACTAATGAGGTTTCTATGCCTCTCACTGTCAAAGATACCCCTTCGTTTGCTAAATGTCCAAAACCCCAGCATACTGATGAGGTTTGCAAGAGTTTCTTGCAAACTGAAAAACGAAGAGGGTACTACAAGAAAAAGTAAGAATTTTAGGTTTTCCTGTATATCAAATTATGTGAATACTGTTTATTATAATTTGAATGCTTTTGTTGACCTTGAGAGTTTAGAAGTAAAGATTACATTTTCCCAATCAAAAGAGGGATCATTTACAATTTTCATCGAACCAAACACTTTTAATTAGTCAACTGTTGTTTTAACAGCATATTGAATAACCATGATTATACAATGAGTGGATTATTTGTGATATACTGCTATTGATTTCATTATTTATTTAGTGGATTACTAATTAGTTGAGCTAATGATGAAATGATATATTCATAATGGGAAAACTTTCTTCTTCATCAGATCAAGTGCACCAACATGGGTGACTAACAGCTCAATTCTGATGGAAGATGGCTATGTATGGAGAAAGTATGGACAAAAGATAACAACGAATGCAAAATACTTCAGGTATATATCCTTCTATTTTATTGAAATTATAATTAACCAACCAATAATCCCTTTCTTCTGTGCGACATTTTGTTCATAATAAGTATCTAACCTACAATGAATACATATAAATGTGCATATGAAGAAGCTACTATAGATGCACTCACAAACATGACAAGGGTTGTCCAGCAATCAAACAGGTTCAGAGAATTCAAGAAGACCCTCCATTGTACCGGACAACATATTATGGTAATCACAATTGCAAAAGCTATTCAAGTTCAGATATAATTATGGAATCAGCTTCTCCTTCTGGCTCTTCTGTGTTCCTTAGCTTCAGTAACACCTTGCCAACCAAACAACAATACCAATTACAGTCATCTTCACTTTCTTCATCCACGAAACAGGAGCCAGTGGAAGTGATTCAGGGTGAACTTATTGATGATCACAGCCCATTAGCCTCATCAGATTACCTCCTGTTATGTGACTATGAACTTGATTTCAATTACATGGGGCATGTTACTACGCTGTTTTAGTTAATTAAGAAAGTTTTTCTGTGATTAAGGGATGCCTATATTAGTTGCTAATAGTAAGTCAGAAATTTATTTTGTAAGATTACCTCTCAGTCTCACAGTTGGGGACAGAATTGAAGACATGAAATTTACCTGTAACTGAGCTCTTCTGGTACTCTATATCGTGAATAAATTGAATTTCCATTTGGAGATTAAAGAAAATTGCATATAGAAATATGTATTGCTGAAAAATTTGTCTGGTGCATGTTGAAAGGATCATCTAATTTAAGATATTATTTAATTTTACCTTCGTTTGAATTTCATCATTTTGTTTTTAAAAGGAATATGATGTATTAATAATTCTCTACATAGGAAAAATATTTGTATAATCCTTACATTAATTGTATTTTTAATTCAATTAATTTATTATTAATAAAAAAATTATCTACATAAAAAAATAAATAATTTTACAGTAAATTTATTTCATGTGATGAGATAAAATAATTTAAAAATTATATTGTATAAACTGATATATTTTAAAAATATGTAGTCGTTAAAGTAATATTTTTCTTTTAAAATATATTTTAATAAGATAGAAGAGATGTGTAATGAGATAAAAAAAATGAGATTATTTATAAATTATTTTTAAGTTGAATTCATAAAAAATGTGATCTATATATATGTTAAGTTTAAGGATTTATCTATCTTCAAGTATAATTTAAATTCTTTTTAGTCTAATATTTTGATATCAAATCTATTAACAATGTTAACCATATAACGTTTATAAGCTATTAGTTTCATAATAATTCAATGTCAGTTATTTTGTTACACAAGAATAATAGTTTCAACAGCAACCACCCTCGATATCGTCTAAATGTAGAGGCTTGTTGTGAGGTAGCTTCCGAAAATAAATGAGCAATGTGTTAGTCATTGCATGTAGAGAAATTGAATTTTACATCATTATTATAAACACCTTCTATTTTCCATTTCAGAAAAGTATAGCTGCATGGTTTGAAGGCTATGTATGCAAGCAAATAAAAGTTTAAGATTTATTAAAATTTTAGTGTTCCTTCAAAATATTTCCAATAGATTTTGTATGTGAAGTTTTGAACATTTAAAAGTTGATGGTAAAAAAAAAAACTCAGCATCTAATCTTATCCACTACAGAATTTGATAGCTTCACACAATAATTTAATGATATTTAAATTGTGGACATCATCTGAGAGTATAAACAAAAATATCAGAAGAAATGACTGGTTGATATCATGCATTTGCAGTCAAGTTCAACATTTAGCAGCAGGATATAATCTGATAGATTTTCTTTGGGTGTATAAATTGTTTATAATATTCCAATGGCCCCATGGAAAATTGACATATATATCAATCCAAGGAAACTTCGTGTACAAATGCAGTATGCTTCTGTCAATTTCATTGGAACTTTAGAGTATATATACTTTGAACATGACAATGTTATTTAGTCTTTTAAATCTTATTAGCTTTTCGCTTATTTTTTATTTACCCATATATTATAAATTAAAATACAACTTGAATAATAACAATAATAATAATAATAATACTCATACCTTCCTTTTACTTTCTCTAGATGGTCTCAATATTCTATTGCTTTTCTACTTTTCTGCATTTCACATACTACCACTTAACTAACCTAAACAAAATTCAACACTTTGTTTGTTATGTCATTTTTTTATTTATTCAATCTCTTTCAATTTTCTCTCTTTTTATCTCCAAATTCAATTTCAATATATAATTTTTAAAAAGTCCCCAATTAAAAATAATTTAAATCATAATTTATATTATTTATTATAAATCTGAAATAAGATTTATGTATTTAAATATATATATATATATATATTATAAAGTGTATATATCATATATTATAGTTTGAAAATATTTTATTTTATTCAATTAAGTAAAATAAGTATTTATGTATGTACGTATTAAAATATTATAGAAAATAAACATTTAGTGTTGATTTATTTGCCAACACTACCAATCAAAAGTTTGTTATAATTAGTAAATAGTGTTAAATTTGTGTGTAATATACAGTGAACTCTAAATTTATGGACATTAATTCACTAAAGTTGACTTTTGAATACTCGCTCTAACTAACATCGATTAAATCAATTTTATGTGGAGAGTGTATAGAGTCGGTTAAGTCGACCTTCTAGCGTTAATCAAATCGATTTTGTATAGTTATGTTGTCAAAATTTTCAACGACATTACACTGGTTTAACCGCTATTCAGCCCTCAAAGGTTCCCATAAAAAAGTCTTGGATTATGAGGAAGTGTGTTTCATGTTGGAAACATGCAGAAAAACGAGTTTCTCCATCATTACTATCACTCTTATGAAAAATTGAAAAGACAAACCCACAAAGCAAGAAAACCAACACAAGTATATATATATATATACAAAACAAAGAAATTCATATGGAAGATGGCGTTGTCATATATACCTAAATTAAAAGTTATCTATAATTAATATATTAAGTTATAAAGGAATATAGATGCAAACTTAAAATAAATATTAAAAAATTATATTAGTCTGAGTTTAGGGTTTAGGATTTAAATATTAAAATTAAATAAAATTATAGATGACTAAGTATATTTAATTTTATTAATTTTTTTAATCTTGTTTCAACTTATAGTCAACTTAGCACACTCTAACTTTTTTTTTTAAAATAGCTATGATTAAGCTGACACAGTAATAAAAGAATTGTAATAATTTCAGATTTTTAACTCATTAAAAATAAATTTAAATCATTTTCATCTTTTTAATAATGTCTAGCCACGTTTTTATTTAGAAATTAATTCATTGTTTTCTTGTAGTATATTAAAATATAAATTTTTAAAAAGGTAAATTCTGAGTAAACTAATCTAGTGTGTATTTAATATTAATCATTTTAACTATATGATGCACTAAATTCATGATATACTTAAAATAATAAATCAAATTTTATTTTATAGGAAAATAATGAATATGGTCATCGATTGAGTGATTCACATCCAAAGCTTTTAGTCAAAGTTAACGTGTTGAGCCTAAAACTACAATTGGGTTTTGTATATCAACTGGACTACTGCTACCAACTTCTTTCATAACGAAGAGGGGACTCTTTCTTCCTCCACCTCCATAACTTTTTGTACCCCATTCTTCTTAAATACCTTTTATTCTATTGATGTTTTTTATTCTGGAATGAGTGATCCGGAAAATTTTTGGATTATAGAATTTATAAGATATTTTTGGATTGGAAATATTTTCCAGATCCTATAATCCAGAATGAGTTTCTCAAAGAAATACATTCTAAATTATGGAACTTGTAATCTAGATTACAGGAATAGGGAAGGTATTTTTGAATTCATGAATTTGAGATTCTGTAATTCATAATGTACTTTTTTTTAAAAGAAAATATTTCAAATTGTATAATGTAAAAGGTATTTTTAGATCTGGAAACACTTCCCAAATTATATAAACCGGGAGGTGTAAATAGAAAAAAATACATTTCTAGATTGTAGAATCTGAAATGTATTTTTTAAGAAAAATATTATATTTTCGCCTAATCTATGGAGTGTTGGAAGAAACTATAGAGGTGCAGGATGAAACAATCCAAGGAGGAGGAAAAAACATTACACTCTACTATTTGGCAACCTCCACATTACTAGTTATACCCTCGAAAGGATAAAAATATCTTTTTCATATTTAGTTAAAAATATCTCCAACGAAGACACAACAAGTATTTTGTTACCTTAATTTCTTTAAAAAAAAATTAACATAGCGAAAACATATTTCTGTTGTGTTATTTAAAAAAAATGCAATAAAACATTATTCCCTTATGTCATTTTTTCAAAATAAGCACACAAATTTATCACAATAGAAATAGATCTTCTAATATTATTTCTTTTGCAGTGTCTAAACTTTACATTATAATTTAATTAAGTTATTTTAAAAAAATTGTATTTTTATTATAATTATAATTTGCAACATTTTTACTAGTAGCAAGTTATTTTAATTTTTAAATATGGATTCTTTTATGCATTATTTTTTGCAAAATATATGAAAATTAAAAAAATCTTTTCTTTTTTACTTTAAAATAATTGTTTTAAAATTTACGTGAATCATTCATTTAACTCATCAATCGTGGTGTGTTGGAAAAGACTACTATTTTCAGATTATATACTAAGTGAGTTGGATCAGCTCTGCTTATTTATAGACTCTTTCTTATTGCAGTGCCATAATTTTCTTATCACCCTCTAGTTTTCAAAAAAAATGGTATTGTCTTTTTTTTTATGTGTAAGAGTTTCTCCTTTCATCTCTAATTGTGGTGGTTGGCAGTGTGGTATAGCAACTATGACTAAGACTGTTGATTCAGTCTTGATTGAGTTAGTGGTGGTCTAAGTATTTGTGTGGTGGTGTAAGTATTTGTGTGGGTAAGTGTTTAAGATGTAGTTCAGGACTTTTTTTTGAGTAACGATATAGATAATTCATATTTTTTATACAATGACATTACAACCCTCTATATTATTATTTTAATATTTTTTTCATATCATTTAATTATAAACTTATCCTTTAAATATATACTTATTTCTAAACTCATCAGATCAAGAATTGTATACAACTTCAAGGGTTGTCAAAGCATCATTTTTCAACTTATTTAGAGTGTTAATGGTGGTTCCGATATTGATTTTCAATTTTTTTTCCTTCAAAATTTCGTTATATCCAAAAGTTTTCCAAAAATGGTAATTCATAGTATATTTTTTCTCCTGAAGTTGGTTAAGAACACCTTATTGTTACGATTTCAAGGACTTTTATATCAATTTCAAATTAAGTATTGTAAGTTATGTCTAGATTACCAAATCCAACACCTAATTTGTTACTTTTGAATTACTCGACAACATAAAGTCAATTTAAGAAAAACTATTGTGAAGATATGAAAAACAAAATATGAGTAATGTAACCCAAAACTTGTTTTTGTCACTTTCGGATTCATTAAAAAAAATTGTGTTTATGGAAGTTATTATTATTATTTATAAATGTCACTATATAGTAAGACAATTTCATATAACGTCATATAACATCACAAAACAAAATATAAGATAATGATCTTATTGAAACCGTCACAATACCTGTCATTTAATATATTATATAGAATGGTGTTTGAATGTTAGAAATAGTGTTAGTTAAAATTGTGGTACTATTTTTAATTGAAAAACAAATGTAAAGAGAATTCATGTAAACGTCATTATTGATGTTATAATATAGTGTTTTTAATAATTATTATTATAATAAATTACAAATGTAATACGTTACTTTCAACTATCGTGATTCGAAAATTAAATCAGTGGTAATTTATCCACTAATTTATAATCTCATAATTTAATAAAACTTATTTTTCATAATTACTAATAAAATAATATAACAATACACAAAAATTATATTAATCATTACATTCATTCATTTATCAATAAGAAAATTCACGAAAGTTTATATATTTAAGGTACATCACAAGTAAATAGTTAACATTTGAAAAAAAAATTGACATCTTAATCAATATTAAATCCTTAACTTATCCTTTTATTTCATTAAATCCTTAACTTATCCTCTTATTTCATTTGGTGATGGACACCACTTCATGTTTGGAATAAATAAATAATCCATATTTAATGTTTGGAATAAATAAAGAATAGTGGTAAGTTATACAATTTTATTGTTTGTTAAAATAAATGAAGATAATAATATTATTGTAATGAAGAAGATCCATATATCAATGAACCATCAGATCATATATTGGGTCATATCAATTACTGGATCATGTCCCAACAAGTTATATTTATTGATACATTAACTCAACCTTTCTTCAAACTTAACGATACTATTTTTTCACTCCTATTTCTAAGTTTGCAACATAACATTGCTAAAGTACAAAATGGACTTCACCTTATGGGGTTTATTTGTTTAGCCAACGAAGACCTTTTAGACAGAATCAAGATTAATCTTAAATCAATCAAGTCCACCTTATTTATAATGGGGTTTACAAATAATTATCTAGAGCTTCAAATATACTCAAACCACACCCGTTCATGAAAAAGAAAAGGTGTTACTAGACGCATAAACTAATCATTTTATTCATTGAGTAAATTGTAAAGCTAATGCAATACTGAGTTAAAGACTAATTACCTATCAGTGATTGAAAGAAATTAAGATCAAATGTATCCGTTTGTAGAAAATCAATTCCTAAATAGCCTGGTACAAGTGATGACTAGTGAGAGATGACATGCATTGAGTGCCATAGACTTGCAACCCGCAAGTTGTCATTGGCATCCTTTCTTCAAGCAAACCCATAATCCTAAATGAAAAAGAATTAATGTAATTCTAATAGATTCCATGTAGAAGGAAAAACTTAACTAAAAATGTAAGTGAAATATTGAAATTGAATTTTCTAAACAAAAGGTTGAAAAGAAAACTAAGATATCATTTCTATCCATCTTTCCAGCGAGTTCATATCATAATTAGTAAGATTCAACATACTTCTTAACCGGATGGATATCTACTAGGAGAGGATTTTATTAATGAAGGAAGAGGATTTTCACCTACACATTTGAAGTTCTTCCTTCTAGTCTTCTCACAAATTAAAAGAAGTCAAAGAGAAGATCAAGCCTAA
>Ga0123342_1005056_pt1 | contig 19519 bp, 11 predicted proteins | sample Turbeawhitnodule_FD_89960 | JGI IMG/M metagenome (GOLD analysis project Ga0123342, IMG submission 89960) | Root nodule microbial communities of legume samples collected from Mexico - Turtle bean Mexico white nodule | ecosystem: Host-associated > Plants > Roots > Nodule | place: Mexico: Nepantla... | reverse complement strand
TTATATTAAAAAATAAAAATTTTTATTTTTTATGCAATTAAAAAAAAAAAAAAAAATTTTTATTTAATTTTTTCCAGAAATAAACCAGTGCCTAAACTCTCTTAAAAAAAAAAAAAAAAAAAAAAGTAAAGGTGGTAGACAATTGCAATCTCCTTGCAGAAAAAGTGTATACGTATTCCAAGAACAAGATTTTTTTTTTTTCCATTTATAATATAATTTATGGGTGGGTTATGTTGCTTCTGAATTACGTTGTTGTGTTTGGCACGCTATTTCATTGTCAACCGCAATGCCCTTTTTCGTTTTTTTGTTGGTTTTTATTGACAAGATGATAAGGCTTTTCTGTTCATCTAAATCAAATAAGTTCATTCCTATGTCATTCCCGAACAAGGAATAGTTTTAATGTGACATGTTGGTCTAGAATAAACAAAGTATAAGGATCTTATTTCTTCATGTTTCTTCATTTTGTTCACTTTAACTTACTTCTTGTTGTCTATAGAGGATACACCCACTTCACCCCCTTTTCACATTTAACAATCATAAAACTGATATTAGGGCACACAACCATTAAGTCTAGGGCTAGGAATAGGACCACCACATTCAAAGCTCCTTCTTTTCTTTTGATTCATTTCTAATCAAACCCTATAGCTTCATTCATTAATTTAACCTATCCTAATAATAAGCTTGCTTTTGTTGAAGTTCTTCCAAAATTCAACAAATAAAAGGTATAATCCTACTTTCCAACTATTCTTTTGCTCTAAAAAAATATTTTAAAAAAGTTATTATAGAGATAATTTTTATTATAGTAGTTAAATTAAATTTTTCGATGGTTAGTTAAATTTAAATTTATTTCTGAGATCAAAAATTCTATTTTAATAAAATTTATTAAAATTATTGAATCATCCACTATATAGTTATTATTGAACCATTCAATATAAAATGATTATTGATTTATTCATAAATATTTAATAATATATATATATATTATTATTATTAGATCATCCATACATCTTTTATTATTGGATCATTCATAAATATTTAATCTAATGTATATATTTTACTATCATAAATATTTAATCTAATGTATATATTTTACTATCATAAATATTTAATTTTATATTCAACGTAAAATGTATTTACAATCAAAATAATAAAAATTATTTATAGTATATAAATAATATAGTTTTCATTTATTTTATAAAAAAGTTTTATGAAGATATTTTAATCTTATAAACTCATTTATAAAAAAAAATACTAATTACTTTTATTATTTAAAGCAATTTTGCACGTTTGAAAAATAGAAGGGAAGAGTAATTTATTGTTACCAACTTTGAGAGCATGTGCAATTAAAGTTGAGCCATCACATCTGGTTTTGTTTCACAATTTCTGTAACATGTCAAATTGTAACTTTCAATGGAGTTTTTTTCTTCTTATAAGGGTAATAAAGAGGTTTAGATTCATGGCTTTGTAATAAAATTTCAACATTGTAGTGATTTCAGTGGTGAAGCTGTTACATAATAATATAGTTGTATAAAAATAAGACTCCATATAAGTGCTTTTCCTTGTTTGGTTTCAAGTTAACATTTTGTTCTTGGACCACCTCACTTCAAAAAGTCTATTTTATTGTTCCAGTTTTGAAATGATGGTCAAATCCCGTTTTAACTACTTTTTAGATATTTTTTATAATTATTCTCTTTTTTTCTTCTTTCTATTTGTAATAAATAACTAAAATATCTCTTCACTGCTGTATTTTCTCTCATTTCAGTTTTTCTTTATCTTTTGTTCATTCTTTTAAAAACTAAATAATATTTCTTATTGAATCTCGCCCCAAGTGTAATTAACTTTTTTTTATTAGATTTAGGATATATGTGTTGAATGACTTTCTTTAAAGTATTAATAAAAAATAAAAAATAAATTTCTTCTTAAGCTAAAACCAGATAATATACAACAATTTTATAGCTACATGAAAACATTTTTACGTAAATTAGTGTTAATTTATAGAAAAATATTTTATTTTCTTTCTAAAAGATAGAAAAGTTTATCAAAACTTATTATATAATGTCCCGTATTTTAAAATTATTTTATTTTTAGTGTTTTAAAAAAAATCAAAATTGATTAATATGATTATTTTTTAATTAAACGCTATTTATTTATTTTCAAATAGTTTTAAGGAATTAATTTAATCTTTGTATAGAAAGTAAAAATAATTCGTTCACTGAAAAAGTAAGAATTTTTTAATATATTTAAAATGACACGTTAGTTATTATTTTTAATGTAGGAGTAAAAAGTTAAAGGTGTAAGATAAATAAAGTACACCAATATTTTTGTTAAATATCACTCCTACATTCTAAATTGAGTGCCAACAAAAATATAAATTAATTAACACTCTTGGTCTTGAATTTTTTTTAATCTCATTATATTTTTTTTCAAAAATAATTTATATTTATAATAGACAAACATAATTTTTAAATTTAGGAAGAAAAGTAATTCTTTTAATAAGCGATATATTTTTTTTATTATTAATTTAAGAGACAAAATGTGTAACATCCCTAATTTTTTACCCATATATATACTAAAAAAATAAAACAAGTAATATTTAATTAACGTATGAATATATACAACTATCTCATAATTGTATTTCGAAAATATATCCCTAAGGATTTTAATAATACATCAAAAGTTACTAAAAAAAAATCAAAAAGAGCACTCTAATTAAAACTATCACACCTTCCAATTGCTCACTTAGGAACTCTATTACGTGCAATCTCATTTGTTCTCGTGTATCATCACAAATAAAGAAACAAACACAGTCAAATAACAGGGTAAGGTAGTTATAAAAAAATCTATATAATTTCAATTTCAAATTAATAAACATAACTCATCAAGTTTCATACAAATTCACAAATCATCAAGTGTCTATTAAAATTCATAATTTATCTTTCACATGTCAGACTTCTACTGACTCACAACACATAGACACTTGATTCTACTTCTGGAAAACTCGTGTATTGAACTTAACATCCAAAGACCTTCACATGTCATACTACTTGATGTGAAATCCACACAGCCATGCACATACTCATCTCAATGTCTCATCATCCCATCATCTCATATGATAGGGTAAATCTATTTGATATGCTCTGATGAGTTCTTTCAAACCTCTGACTCAGCCAAATGGACCTCCTTCGAATCTCACCAACTGAATAACTTCATCTATGTGATTCACAAGATACTCACAGATCAATACACCTTAATAACAATCTCAACACGGTATTTCCTTTCCTGAAAATATTATGCCTTGATCACACTTTCACACTATTCCATATCTCATGTAACACATCAATGCACCATTCAATCACATCATATTTTAGACTTTTCAAAACAATATAAATATATCTTAAAATTCACTGAAATACAGAACTAAGCTCCTTTAATTATATTTTTAAATGAGATTTAGAATTTTTCACTTAAAAAAATAAGCAATAATACATTAGGCTTTAAAAAACAATATATATATATATATATATATATATATATATATACAGAGATTCTATCTTGAGCGAGACCCATTATCTCTCAAGCCGAGAGCACCCAAAATTTCATCACAGGTCTCGCTTGGGCGAGAATTTACTCGCTTGAGCGAGAAAGGACCCGATAACATCTCCCTTTTCATTTTATTCTCGCTTGAACAAGAATTATCTTGTCTGAGCAAATATGTAGAAAAATTCTGCATAAACCTGTTATGTCTGTTAAATTCTAAACAAACATCCCATTCAATTGATACATTTATAAATCTACACATTAAAATTGACAGTTCATGCTCAGCATGATACAAGCATTCTCATTGAATCATAAAATTATTATGTGATCTATACATATATATGATTTTTAAATCATAATCATTTAAAATCAAACAACCAATTCTCAATCACAATACTTTCAATTTCAATCAAATTACAATTTACTCAAAACAATATATCCTGCAACAAAATTTGGAACGGGTGACCACTTCACCCTCCACATCCAAATCTTCTAACCTAGGGTTCTATTGAAAATTTTTAAACTAGCTCCCTTTACGTTTACTTGACCAGGTGCTCACAAAGCTCCAAACCTACCAAAAGCTTTAAGAGTAGCTTAACCTGCACCATAGAGTCCTGGTAAAAAATCTAACTATCTCACTGAGACTCTAAGTTAACAAAGACTAATCCTAAAGCAAAAAGAGTCACATGCATAAACTTAGAACGAAACAAATCTACAAGTTCAAAATTCAACTTAAAAAGAGTAAATTTGAACTTACTCTATCAGAGATTCTGATTGGGTACTCCTGTAGCTCTCGTTGCCAGGAATCTAATGGCAGACTCTGATTATCAAACTGATGAGTGAGGAAGTTAGAATTTTAGAGAGAAGGAAAAGGAAAGGAAAAAAAGAATGTCTAATGTGATGATGCTTTTTTGAAAATAAAGGAAGTGCGAACAACTTAATAAATATTACATTCACGAAATCAGACAATTAGAAGGTATTGATATAAATATATATAAAAAAAAAAAATATAACATTCACGAAATCACACAATTAGAAGGTATTGATATAAATATATAAAAAAAAGTTAGAGTAATAATCTAACTTTTTAAATGCGTTTATTAAAACACGAAAAGTACAATTGAAGTTATTTAATATTTTTAAATGTGAAAAAGTTTTGTGATTAATATAAAACCATACTATAATTAATATAAACAATAAAGTTTCTTATCATTTTAAATTAGTTACAATATTCAAAAATTAAATAATAGAGATCTAATTAAAAAATATAAACTTTTAAATTCTAATAAAAAAAGAATTTAATAAATATTTAGTTAAAAATATTTAAATTTAATTAAATATTTATAATATTACATGTAGTTGGATATAATTATTGAGAGAGGAATTAGTAAAAAATGTAAGAAATAAAATCGTAATTAAATGATAAACTGATAGAGTGTGAGAATAAAGATGAATGATTATGTTAAAGATTGATGTCATGCATTCATGATGTGTAGTTCTTAGTATTTCACTTTTTCTCCTCTGCGGTGATTTTCCACTTCTCATAATTTATTTTTTGCTTCTGCATTTCCCTTTTTACCCCTGTCCGCGTGGTGGGTGCAACACAGTGACGCGCCAACGTACTGCGAGTACGTGTTAGGTCAGCAGCACGTGCAGAGCGCGTGGTCAATGCTCTCGCCGGGTGTTGCCTGCTGGCATTTCGCTACACTCACTTCCCAACCCAACCTTATCCAATTTCTTATAAAGTTACACTAACCTCACCCCTTGCTGTACCCTCGTTCCCTCACCGCAACTTCCATTGGCCACGCGCGAGTGTACGCGGCATGACATTGGCTGGTCACGCCAGCGCGTTGTCCCTATGGCGCCATCGTACTCCACTGTAGATAAGAGGCCATGATTTTGTTGTGCTTAAAAAAATTAAAAGAGAGAGAGACAAATAATATTTTTAAAACGAAAAAATTGGACATATTTGGCTTTCGCCTCAGTTCCTATGAATGTGTATTAATTAATTAATTAAATAGTTAATATTCGGTTTGTGAAATTTTATATTAATTCTGTGAATCTGCGTTTCTATATTTTCACTATAACGCTTTCCTAATTCGTAATTCGTTTCGGGCTGAAAGAAGAAGAAGAAGAAGGAGGAGGAAGAAAGAAAGAGGGAGAAGAGGTAGAGAAAGAGAAAGAGGGGGAAGATCTTGTAAATAAGGAAACCCTAGTTTTTCCTTTTTTGGCTTATTTTTCTAAATTTTCCCATTAATTTTTCAGCTCCAAACTGCTACTGTTGCCAATAAGGAATCTCTTCTTCTCTTGTCATTGCTTCAATCGAACAAGGTCTGCTTTCATTTCAATTCCCCGTTTTCTCAATTTTCCAGTGCTGTTCCCTTTTCTGTTCTGGACAATAAAGAGGGCGTCTTTTTTGTTTTTCTGTTTGGTTTTTTAATCGGGTGAGATTTTCGTCGATCCCTTTGTGTCGGAAAATATCTTAAGTTTTGTTGGAATAATGGGGTTTTTTATTTTTTTTTGAAACCCTTGTAGAGGGTATCTGTTCCTGTGCTCAATGTGATGTAACCTATGTTGGGGGTCAAGAATTTGGGGCTTTTGCATAGTATCTAAGATTGGAATATGTGTTCCCGAATTACCGTGTGCGTGTGTGCGATGTGTGCGATGTGTCTTCATTTTGGTATAGTGGTAACTATTTGCCACCAGGAAAGTGTGTATGTGTTGTTGTAAAGTGTGTTTGGTTATTTATCACTTAATGAATCCAGTTCTAACGTGTTGATGTATGAGAATGCGCGTGTGTGTTTGTGTTTGAAAGCTGTGTGTTATGTTGTTCTTGTGTCTTCAATGATTAATGGGTTTTTGTTTACCGTTGTTTTTGTTGATTTTGCAGTGTGAAGGACTTTTGTGGGTTAGTGTATTATTTAGGAAGGCGCAAAGATGATGTCCAGATCGTATACAAATCTTTTAGATTTGGCCTCTGGGAATTTCCCGGCAATGGGGGGCAGGGAGTCTAGGGAGAGGAGGCGAATGCCGAGGGTTATGAGTGTCCCAGGGTTTCTCACTGAGGTAGATGATGATCAGGCAGTTAGTGTTTCCTCTGATAACCCGTCGACAGTTACTACAGATAGAATGATCATTGTGGCTAACCAGTTACCGTTGAAGGCAAAGCGAAGAGAGGACAACAAAGGATGGTCTTTCAGTTGGAATGAAGATTCGTTACTTTTACAGCTTAAGGATGGACTTCCGGATGACATGGAAGTTCTTTATGTTGGTTCCTTACGCGTTGACATTGATCCAGCAGAACAGGATGACGTGTCTCAGAATTTATTGGATAAATTCAAATGTGTTCCGACATTTCTACCCGCTGATGTTTTGGCTAAATTTTATGATGGTTTTTGTAAAAGGCAGTTGTGGCCACTTTTTCATTACATGTTACCATTTTCAACAGACAAAAGCCACCGATTTGATCGTACCATGTGGGAAGCTTATGTGCTAGCAAACAAGCTATTTTTTCAGAAAGTAGTTGAAATAATAAACCCTGAGGATGATTACATATGGATTCATGATTATCATTTGATGGTGTTGCCAACTTTTATAAGAAGGCGTTTTAACAGGGTTAAAATGGGATTTTTCCTGCATAGCCCCTTTCCATCATCAGAGATTTACAGGACTCTTCCTGTCAGGGAAGAGATACTGAAAGCTTTACTAAACTCTGATATCATCGGATTCCATACCTTTGACTATGCTCGTCATTTCCTTTCTTGCTGCAGTCGTATGCTGGGTCTGGAGTATCAGTCTAAGAGGGGTTATTTAGGATTGGAGTATTATGGAAGGACAATCAGTATTAAGATTATGCCTGTTGGGATTCACATGGGCCGGATTGATTCAGTCATGAGAATGGCAGTTGAGGAGGCCGAGGTTAAGGAGCTCAAAAGGCAATTTGAAGGAAAAACTATCTTACTCGGTGTTGATGACATGGACATTTTTAAAGGCATAAATTTGAAGATTCTGGCGATGGAGCAGATGCTCAGACAACATCCCAAATGGCAAGGAAGAGCTGTTCTGGTCCAGATAGTTAATCCTGCTAGAGGTAAAGGGATACATCTGGAGGAGATACATGCTGAAATACAAGAAAGCTGCACCCGGATCAACAGAGTGTTTGGGCGGCCTGGTTATGAACCTATTGTTTTTGTTGATAGAGCAGTATCTATTGCTGAAAAAGTTGCCTATTACAGCATTGCAGAGTGTGTTATTGTCACAGCTGTAAGGGATGGAATGAACCTAACTCCTTATGAATACGTTGCTTGTAGACAGGGAATATCTGGTTCTGAATCATGTTCCAATGTCAGTGACCCAAAGAAGAGTATGCTAGTGATATCAGAATTTATTGGGTGTTCTCCATCACTTAGTGGGGCAATCCGTGTCAATCCATGGAATGTTGAAGCAACTTCAGAGGCAATGAATGAGGCTATCTCAATGAGTGATGGGGAGAAACAGTTGCGGCATGAGAAGCATTACCGGTATGTCAGCACCCATGATGTGGCTTACTGGTCACATAGTTTTTTGCAAGACATGGAGCGGGCTTGCACAGACCTTTTAAGGAAAAGATGTTGGGGAATAGGTCTAAGCTTTGGATTTAGAGTTGTGGCACTTGACCCTAATTTTAAAAAGCTATCGATTGATGCTATGGTTTCAGCTTACAAGAGAGCAAGGAGTAGGGCCATTTTGTTGGATTATGATGGTACTGTGATGCCGCAGAACTCCATTAATAAGAGTCCAAGCAAGGAGGTCTTGTCTATAATGGAATCACTTAGTGCAGACCCCAAAAATATTGTTTTCATTGTTAGTGGAAGGGGAAGAAATAGCTTAAGTGACTGGTTTGCTCCCTGCAAAAAACTTGGAATTGCCGCAGAACATGGGTACTTCTTGAGGTCTGTTCTCTCTCCATCTCTCTGAAATGTCAGAACTTTGTCTGTTTTGCTAATATTAGTTCTCCAAAGATTGCTTTTTGTACTTGTCATATGAAACATATCTTAGGCACCTTCATCATACAATGTATGCTGAAGAGTTGGAAAGTGCCATTTTTTGTCGGAATAAATCAGGTTACAGTAATTTTCATTTATTCTCTGTTTGACCAGCCCATTACAAGGATCAAAGTGATCTTAAAGTCTAATTGAACAGATCCAATATAATATTACACTATTTATATCTGGTTTTGCAAGTGGTGTTTGTAAGTCATGCTATGTAGTTCAAATCGTTGTCGAGAACACATCGGCTTCTGACAGCCATGCCAGGAAGAAATTCCAGTCGAGTGGGATTTTGTTTCTGAAAATGTTTCTCAGTATTTCTGCGATTAGCTAACATATAGCTTCTCATCTCTCTTGATCTTCAGTCCTTAAATTCTGTCCTGCATTTTCTGATTTGGTAACATGGAAATTTCTATATTTAAACACATTGTTTTATTTAGATGGGGCCACAATGGAGAATGGGAGATTTGTGGTAAGTCCTCCGACTTTGGATGGATGCAGATAGCTGAACCTGTGATGAAACTATATACAGAGGCAACTGATGGTTCCTCAATTGAAAGAAAAGAAAGTGCTTTAGTCTGGCAGTACCGTGATGCAGACCTTGGTTTTGGATCTGCTCAGGCTAAGGAAATGTTAGATCATCTAGAAAGTGTTTTGGCTAATGAGCCTGTTGCTGTGAAGAGTGGCCAGTTTATTGTTGAAGTAAAACCACAGGTATATATAATTTCTCTGAGAAGAAAATGAACATTTTTAGAATCTCCTTTCTAAAATGCTACTTTCCTGAGTTTGGATTTTTAAGTTGTATCATACCCTAAAAAAGAGCATATGTACCAAGCTTAGTTTTATATATTTTTCATAATGTGCTGCATTATATTTGTTTGTTTTGCTTTCATATTTTCTTGGTGGCACTAGGAAAAAATCTGTTAATTTGGCATTTGAAGTAGGAATCTTGTAAAATATAGTTTGTGTGAACCGCTGAGAGTTCATTAATGCTTCTGCAACTGTATCATTGTAATGTTACCTGTGCCATTAATTTGTTAAAAAAAGTGGTAAATAAATAGGTTATTGGAACCGAAGGAAGGAATATTTTGTTACAAAAAGTAGAAAAAAGATGAGGAACTTTCCCTACGCTGGACTACAGATAGAACCTGGCCTATGTTTTTCCAAATCTCACATATTCTCTTTCATAGTTCTGATGTTCTGCTTTGATAAAATCCCCTTTTTTTGGATACAATTGATGCTTCTTGTTGAAGGGTTCAGAGGTTAAAATTTTCAGAATCTTGAATGCATCGGGAGAGCATAGCAGCTGGTGGTTGTTATGTAATCTTGTCATGAACTTATAAGTGATTTGATATGCTTAAACACTTGTGGCACCCTCAGGGGGAAATTATTGAGTGATTAATCTGATTTCATTTGGTTGATTTTGTTTGCAGGATGTGAGCAAAGGTTTGGTGGCCGAAAGGATATTTTCGTCAATGGAAGGTAAAGGCAACCAGGCTGACTTTGTGCTGTGTGTTGGTGATGACAGATCAGATGAGGACATGTTTGAAATAGTTAGTAGTGCAATCTCAAGGAATATTCTTGCCACCAATGCTTCTGTGTTTGCCTGTACGGTTGGACAAAAGCCAAGCAAAGCAAAGTATTATCTGGACGATACAAGTGAGGTAGCATGCATGCTAGAATCTTTGGCCGAAGAATCAGATTCTTCACCCTGCATAAAAGAAACTGGGGATTCCTCTAGGAGGCAAGTATGAGATGAGGTTTCTCTGATTTAGGTGATGATGATTTTTTTAAATTGGGATGTAATATTCGTGGTGGTGACATTTGGGGCGTTTGCAGAGTATGTTGTCATAATTTTTTTCTTTACTTCTTTTGCTTTTCTTTCTTCTATTATATATTACATATATTTTTGGGAGAATCCCGTCATCATTTTCTGTTCCAGTTATTGATATCTTTGGTTGGTTGTGGTTTAGCAGACAAAGATGTTAGTTTGGTTTTTATGTCCTATAACAAAGGAAGAAAATAGTGGAATTCTTGCTTTGCTCCGGTAACCTTTCCAAATTTAGACTTTGATTTCTCAGAACAAGTTATTTATTTAGAGTTGTTCCTAAAATTAAACCATTTTTACCAGAAGCCTGCAATGTAGTAATTATTATATTTGAGTTTTTTTATTTATTGAATTTTCGTTGCTATTTAGAAGATTTGAATAAAATTCATTTTGATTTTCCACTTTAACAATTTGTAGGAATATATCCATTGGAAGATGGAATGGGTATATATACTTTCATTTAATTCTGGATAGCTTCTTTATGCACACGGTTTTCCCAAGTTTCATAAGGTGTAAAATCTCTGCTAATAAGAAAAAGTAACTCTACACACACAGACAAAGTTATATACTAAAGATTATTAATTATGTTCGTCGTTTAACGATTTAGAGCATTTTTACACAAAATAATACTAAAGATTCAATTAAAATACTTTTATATTGAACAAATGCAAACATTATTGTAATTTATTTGAAAAATAATGCTGTTTCATTGAAAGTTGAAAATATCTGTTTCTATAAGCTTTGCATAGTACACCTGTCATGATAATAATACACAAATCTTCATCCTAAAATTCTTATTCTTTGCATAATCCTGTTAAATGAAATTCTTCTTTATACAATGTCACCATATTTTCACTGCATACACTATTACTTGTAAGTTACTTATGAAATAATTTTTTCTTACCGATGTGATGTGGATTTGATTGCTGTTGCAAATAACTAAAACAATAAATTATGGTGTTTATTGATTGAATTTTAAAAAATAAGTATATATTCAATACAAATCCAATAGAATAGATTGAATTTAAAATGCAGATTTATTTTAATTAAATCATATTAATTTAAATTTTTTCAATTAAATTTAAATTGGATTAAATCTAGATTAAACTTATTTTGTTAATTAGACTAAATTTGGTGTATGATTGACCTATTCGATCTGATATGTGTATCGGTTGGACATAGGTCTAATTTGACTTGGTCCGACCTGACTCAATCCATTTTGATCACACCTGAGCTCTATTTGATCTAGACCCATTAACTCAACTCGATCTTGGTTTAACCTAACCTAATCTTGATTGAATTTGACTTGACCTAAGCCTAACACAACTCAATTGAATATGGGGATAAACTGACTCAATTCAACCTAGGAATAGATTGGCTTAACTTGACTTGACATGGATAAAATCAACTTAGTTTGACATGGCCCTAGCCCGATATGGGCTTGATGTCTCGGTCAAAAATACGCCCAACTCAACTTGGCCTTGGTTACACCTAGATCCACTTAATCTAAATCTGACTTGACTCGACTTGACCTACACTCAGCCAAACTAGACTCAATCTTACCAAGGTCTTTCCAGTCATCACCTTCTTTAATTCTGATTTGGTGATAACCACTCTTTAGATCAATTTTGGAAAACACAGTGAATCTATGCAATTCATCAAGCATGTAATTAAGTCTAGGAATTGGATGCTTGTACTTAATGGTGATATTATTTATGGCTCTATAATCACAACACATTCTCCATTTGTCATATTTTTTTGGCACCAATAAGACATGTACAACACAAGGACTTAGACTTTCTAAACCCAACCCTTCTCCTTCAATTCCTAAACCTAGGATTCTATCTCCTTTGTTTCATATGGATTAGTTTTGTATGTTGGTCTATTTGGTAGACTAGCTCAAAGAACTAAATCTATTTGATATTCTATGCCTCTGAAAGGTGGAAGTACAACTGGTCCTTCCTTAGGGAACACATCACCAAATTCTTTCGAAAGTTCTTTGACAGGAGGAGGTAAAGTACTAGTTTCAGAAGGAGGCTTAGAGGTTGTTCAGATAGGAATTTTTTTATTTTATTGAATTTGTCTCCATTTGAATGACCTTGTGGGAAGGAGCACTTTTCTTCCATGCCTAAAAATCAACCCTAAGGACTACTTATTGATTTTCTGAATTTCTTTTTCATTTTTAGTTGATCCTCTATTACATGTGAAGGTGTAAAGGAAAAAGTAGAAACTTCCTCTCTTGGTGGGTGAAAGTTATTTCTTTAGTGCAACCATTGTACATAATTTTCTTATCAAATTTCCAAGGTCTTCCTAATAAAACATGACAAGCTTCCATGGATATTACATCTCACAAAATGTTGTCATTGTTGTTACCCACATAAAACTTGACTTTCACATGTTTATTTACCGCCAAAACTCCATCTTCGTTCAACTAATGCAGTTTATAAGGCTTAGGGTGGGGAATGACTGAAAAATTAAGTTTTTCAACCAGCCTAGTGCTATAACAGTTGCAGCAAGAGCCATTGTCAACAATAAGAAAACAAATATTTTCTAAAACTTTGTAGCGTGTATGAAAAATATTCTCTCTTTGTGACTCTTATTTAACACTAGGTTGATTGCTGAGGATTCTACAAATCATCAATAAATCTTTCAAATGGATATGCAACCTCACTTTTCTCTTTTTCTGATGCAACACTCTCACTAGATTCCTCATCCTGGATATTATATCATCTATGCCCCTTAAGATCATGGTTTTTTTGTTGGGACATTGAGATGCTATGTGAGCTCTACCAAGGCATTTAAAACATTGAATATCTCTAGTGTGTGCGTGGAAGGTTTGCACATCTTTTACTTTTTCTAGTTTCTTAGAGGGTTCTTCTTTAATTTTATCTTTTGAAAAACTTCCCTCCTTTTTGTACTCTTTCTCTAGATAAGAGCAGAGTAATAACTTTCTTTACGACTTGGTTCTTTTCTCAAATTTGCTGTTCCACATTGATGAAAAGTTGAACCAAGTCATAAGATCCTTGTAGGGAAAAAGTTCCACTTTATCTATTATCTTAAGATTGAGACCACTCATGAGCCTAGATATGGTGATATTTTCTTCTTCCCCGATGGCCACTCGCATTATGTATAACTTAATCTTTTGCCTATATTTTTCTACACTCATATTTTTCTGTTAGAGCCTTTGGAGCTTGTCCATAATCTTCTTATTGTAGTAAGAAGGAATATGGTGATACCTCAATGCACTCCTAAGATCATTCCAATATAAAATATGAGGTTCAATATGGAGGCGTCTCTCTTTCGAGGGAAGTCCACCAATACATAGCATTACTCTGAATGCTTAAAGTGCTCAACGATACTTTTCTTTCTTCACTAACTAGGTGACAGACAAAAAGTTGTTATATGTTCATTTCCAATCTAGGTAGATTTCAACATTGTTCTTCCCATGAAAGTAAGGTAAGTCAACTCTGGGTTCACGTTTCCTGCTTTCTTTTCTAAGTCTCCTAGGTTGGGGTTTATAGTAATCATTAATTCTTAAACTCCCTATTTCAGAAGGAGAATCCCCTGACCTAGATTCCTTATATGTAAATTTTTTTTTGTTTTTATTTTTTTCATACAAAATTTCATATTTTTGTCTCTCTTAATAACCTAACTTCCTCTTCTAGAATTGCAAGATGAACTTCTCTTTCAATTCTTTCTTTTTCTCTTTACCTCTCATCTTGAATTCTCCAAGTTGTAGTGACTACAAGTACTCTGAAATTTGTTTGAAAATATTTTTAGAAGAACTTGAGTCACTGCTACTATGTTGAGAAGAATGGTTAGACATATTAACAAGATTAAGAACAATCTCAAAGAGAAAAGCTAAGCTCGGTGCACTAGGTAGGTTCCTAAGAAAGGGAAGTGGACCGCTGAGGATCACTTAATAACCAAACATTTCCTAGCCAGATACTATCCCAACACACTTCACAATTTTTTCTCTAAGCAAATTATTGGAAACACAAATGACATGTCAAACTTAACAACACAAAAAGATAACAAATAAAACTATAACACTTATTTAGAATTAAAACTAGTCGTTTCCTAGGTGAGACTCCTTGGTACCTGGACCTTGGAGACACACCCACCGACTAAAGTGGAAAGATTGATCCACTAATTGAAGTTTGAACAAATACAACTCAAATGAAATACATTCAAATTCTTTTTTGCACATTTTTCTTCCTACACTTTGCCTCTCAAGTATTTTTCCTTCTCTTGTTTTTTATGCCTCTTCCTTTTACTTACTCTCCTTAGGATGTTCAACCTTGTATGTTCAAATGTCCTCCTTTCTTTAGTGAGTTATTTTTCTCCAAATCATAGCTCCAAATTTACCAAGATTTTTCAACACTCCAACTAAAGGTCAAACAAAATTTAAAAACAAAAGTTTAATTTGAAGCAAGGACGACTCAAAAGGAATTTCAATTTGATAAACACAAATGTATAATAAGGAATTGACAAATTGAAATTAAAGTTTAAAACAAAATTTAGAACTCAAGAACAAAACCTAAGATTGACTCTAGAATGGGTTACAAAAACCAAAATTAATAAAAGAAATTGTAGCAAATGATGAATGCACTTGTTTGATTTAATGTTATTTTTGTTTTTGATTTCGGTCTCTGAAGTTTTAACAATGAAAATTGAATCAATAAATCGAAGAGTATCATTGGAATTTCAGTAAATAAGTGCAGCAATTAATCTTGATAAATCTGGAAAAATTAAAACTCAAGTTGGGCGCATCTTCAATGCGCTGGGCGCAATTCATATAGCATCATGTCTTTGATTTATCATTTTTTTATTTATTTTGTATTTTAATGAGCTTTTTTTCCTGCTATTTCTTGACACCCAAATGTACTTAAATCCATAATTTCACAATTTAATTCTCACGGAGTAAATTGCATTAAATAATTTTCAGTAAACACTCAAATATGGAAAAATTGAAAAATAGGATAGCTAATAGATTCCAATGATGTCACACAAACTCAAGACCCAATGTAAATTCTAACTCTAAGAACTTGTTACTTAACTAATTAACAAGTATAGAACTCAAAATTCATAAAGTAAAAGCACTCAACAACATATATTCTACACAAATTTAGAACCATTCGATTATAGCAAGAAACAAAATTTGAATAAAAATATTGCAATAGATTGTTGACACATATGGATTCACATGACTGGAATTTAGATTTGGTAAATAAAATCTATGGTACTTGTTCCAAATTCTTTTGCAAGGAAAATAAAATCATATTATATTTTTTTTACAACTAGGTGATAATATATATATATATATATATATATATATATATATAAAGTATGTCTCTATTTGGAATAGTTGAGTCTTTTGCCTTAATAGTTAGTGCTCTACCTAGATATCTACCATCATATCATATGTGGTCATACCTTTCTGATTGCTGCTACTTTGTGTTCATGCTTGGGATCACTCATTGCCAATTTTGTTGCTTTGTCATTCCAAGCATGTATTATTATACAAAATTAACATTGGAGTAAAAGTAGAATAATTTTTGTTTCAGGTTTTGCGCGCTTGTGTGTGGATATTTAGGTATGTAAGTGGGATTTTATGAGTGGGGCCACCATCCATGCATTTATATAATTATTTTATTTTTTATCTATTTTTATTGATCTCCTTTTTATAAAAGAGTTCAACATGTTAAAGTTAGAAGGAAAAATATTTTTTTATTGAAATATGCTCAAGGAAGGAGATGGAGAAAATTTGAAATATGTACAGTTATTAAATTAACATTTTTCTTTTATAAAATTCTATTGTACTCTCATTTATTTGGGTTTATGATATGACTTTGTGTGTGCTCATTCAGCTGAGGGAGTGATTTTCTCTTTTATACTAATTTGATACACTATTTTGCATTTATGCTGGGAATATTGTGTTTTAATTAGGGATAGCAATGTGGGACGGGTCATGTGAGCCGACCTGCTACCCATTAACAAAAAAACGTGAGGCGGACTCAGTATTTCAACTCGCTGAATCGTTTTAATTCGCAGTCCGCACGAGCCAACAACAGGACAGCACAAGCTGGCCTCACCCGCAAAAATAAGTTAAGTTTTTTGTGTGTGCTGGCGTGACATTATTGTGCTGTTGATCAATGATCTCTCTGTTTCTCTTCTCGCCGTCGCCACACAAATGACCTAAATTTTAATTAGGTTTAGGTTTTCGTTTTTCTCCAAAACGCACACACACACAACACGCTCTCCTTCCTCTTGCCTCCACCACGATGCATGGGGCCACCATGCCCTTTGCCGCGCCTTCTGCTTCGCCCTCCACCGCGCGCTCCTTCCTCTTTCCTCCACCACGACGCACAGTGCTGCCACGCCCTCCGCTGCTCCCTCCGCCGCACCCTTTGCTACGCCCTCTGCTACAATCTCCGAATGCGGACTGGCCCGCAAACCTGTGGACGGACTCTTATGCAGGGCAGAATAGAGAAACCAACCCGTGCTTATTACATGGGGCGGGGCAACTCGACCCACATTTTCGGGGCCAAGTGCGGGGCGGGCCTATGCGGGATGGGCCAAACCACATTGTCACCCCTAGTTTTAATGCTTTTGTCCTTGTTCTTTATTTATGCCCAACTTTTCCAATTTCATGTGCAACTTTGTTCCTTTTGTTTCAATGTAGGTCCGTTTGCTTTTGGAGCACAACCAATTATTATTTTCAACCTTCGTCTTTTAAAGAAGGTATTGGCCTATTCGGCTAGTCCAATACTTTTACTTTTTGTCACTTACATTTTTTATATATACATCCATCAATTTCTTTAAATTTTGGCCCATTCGTTTGGCCTAATTTTTTAATTATTTGACACTCCTTTTTTATATTTTCATCATCAAGCTTTTAAAAAAAATATAGGCCCACACAAAATAATGTCCACAAATAATAAGACTTTCTTTGTCTTTGTTTTTTTGTTATTAATCCATGCTAAAATCTTCATCTATTTGTGTTATATGTGTACAATTAAATTTTGATTCTTCTCTGTTTTTAAAATTCAAACTTGTTGTTGCTTCAGAAAAACAACCGATTGTTTCCTCGAAACAACTGATTGTTTCTTCTCTGACAGCACTACATAGAATTGATTTAATTTTTTTATGCATTCTATCTTTTACATATTTCTTTTTTAAAGGGATTACGAGTCAATAAAGCAGTCATGAGGTTTGAGGAGAAAGTTACTTTTTGTCATAAAAGGAATATATTCCATATCTTGGAAATTCAAGTGCCTTTATGACTAGTCAAATCCACATGTGCTGACCATGTGATTTTCTGGTAAGGGCTGACGTGGTTCTGTGCAAGCTTGGACCAGATTATTTTTCTTGAAGACTGAAACCCACTATAACCAAGACATCAAAGAAGATTTCTATTTTGCTATAAAACCCTCTGCAACTATTTTTCTACACAAAAACAACCAATTATCACATCTCTTGCTGCATCTCATATCTTCCTTTGTTTTTTTGTTTTCTCTCATTTTGGTATCATGGATTCCACTCCCCATCATAAAAAAGGATTAAAACCAGAGCTGTAAGATCAGGAGGGCGTCTTGAAGGCTGGTTTTCAGGAGACAATGAATTGATTGAGAAATATCGCTTTGAAACAAGTAGAAAAGTGATAAACAATCCAAAAGTTGTCTCTTTTAGCTGGGTGAAGAGTCAAAAGCGGGATGATGTGAGAAATCTACTCAAAGAACAACTGCTATAGAGGTTCTTAGAGATGAAAGGGAACATCTATCCGGATCTTATTTGGGTTTTCTACACCAATTTAAAGTTTGAAGGTTATCTTGTTTCTCATGTCAAGGGTGTGGATATTGAGATTACTCATGAGGTATGGGCTGCCGTAACTAGCTTAAAGTATGTTGGATTGAGAATCAACAAAGGGAATATTGGTGTGGTGGAAGATTTCAATAAGATTCAATATTATAAAAGTTGTTTGAAGAATCCTTAAGCACAAGTAAGAACTTGTTCTGTTGAAGGGTTGAAGTTGAATGAAAGGTTGTTGGCTCTCATTGTCACTTGGATTCTAACACTGTTTTTGCCAGTTGACTCCAACGACGATCTCACACCCTCTTATCTCTTCTTAGGTTTGCGCTTCACTGGATCGAAACACTCTGTACCTATAAAGACAAAGGGGGTGCCCTAGAGGCTGTTTGCACTCCGACGCTCAAGTCAATACTGGGGCTAAGAAACAATATGTGAGTGTAATAGTTCTAATCTCAGAAACTGCGTACCTGGTGAGTTTTCTTACGACCCTTTATATAGCCTAGGGTTTCTTCTGTTTCCGTTACCCGCATTTAGGGTTTATGGAGGAATGCCCTTGCGCCGTTATTACCCAATCTTAGTGTAATCTAGCGCGTAAGGCTCCCCTTGCTGGAGTGCAACCTCTAACGGAATGGCCACCTGGGTACCAACTTGTGCACCTAATCTCTGGGGCCATCTGTTCTGGGGGTGCCCTAACTATTCACGTGCCATGCACGCAACTTCCCTTGGAAACCCTAACCCTCACGAGCATTCGTGGCTTCCAAGACTCTTTACTCGTGACATGCCCAGTTGCGCTATCCACACCACTCGCATGGGCACCCTGTGACTTCGGCTTCCCCTTACTTCTGGGCGTTTTACTGATAACTGGTGTGTTTCCTGGGACCCACCTTTCGTGGCTCAATTTAGCTGTTTGAACCACCGATGCCCGATGTCACATCGGCCTTACTCTGTTGCCAAGGACATGTCGGCATGTCTTGGTGATCGACATCCGACAACTACTCAGCACATGGCTCATGCCGCTTGTGGGTTCCAGCTTATGTGGCCCACCATTACTAGTGGTCATCGATGTCCGAGGACTGGTCGGTACATAAGCCCCCCAGTCTCGAGCTGTTAACTTGTTCAGCAAAGAGACTAAGTCATCGCCCTTGGCGACCTACGTGGCGCTGGGTGAAAGGACGTGAATAGTACACCGAAGTTGATGAGAATCAAATAAAGGAGGCTTTTATTAATGGAGGAAGAGGACATCCACCCTCACATTTGAAGTTCTTCCTTCTAGTCTTCTCAAAATTAAAAGAAGAAATAAAATAAAGATGAGGCC
>Ga0123342_1005055_pt1 | contig 19530 bp, 9 predicted proteins | sample Turbeawhitnodule_FD_89960 | JGI IMG/M metagenome (GOLD analysis project Ga0123342, IMG submission 89960) | Root nodule microbial communities of legume samples collected from Mexico - Turtle bean Mexico white nodule | ecosystem: Host-associated > Plants > Roots > Nodule | place: Mexico: Nepantla... | reverse complement strand
GGTATCTAATTAGCAACTAAGGTTTTAACTACCAATTATTTAGTTTCTAAATTTGGTAGCAAAAATCTTGGTTGCTAATTAGATACCAATTTAGAAACTATTTAACAATAATAGAAAATAATATAAACTAATTTAGAAACCAATTTTCTTTTTAGTTTCTAAAATGGTCTCTAATTTAGTTACTATTGCAACTAATTATTTTGTTTCTACAAATTGGTTTTTATTTCATGATTTTCTTGTAGTGTATACCAGAAATAATGATGGTAGAGCCTCCAAAAAAGAGATGTTACATGGGGCTAATGTGGATTTAGCATTCCAATAGAAATGAATGTTGATCTCTTGGTGACTATGCATTAGAGACGAACTACAATGATTAAGCCTAAATAAAGAAAAATATATTATTTAAATATAGCATAGTTAAAACATTAGTGCAAACCTAGTTAAATACTTAAAATAAATATTTCTAAAAATTAGTGCAAACCTAGTTAAAAATACGGTGGCAATGCGGATTAATCCGTTTCGCATAGGACCGTCTCGTGTTTAGTTTAAAAAATGTGGGTTGAATTGGTCCGTTCTTTACAAGGAGTACAAACTCATTTCACTCTGGTTCGTTTCGCACAAGAGGAGATCATGAACCTGCGGGACCAACTTGCATAAAAAAAAATATTTTTTTTAAATAAAATTTAATTATAAAAAATATTTGTGGTGCTGAAAAATTAAAATTTCATCTTGTTAATTTTTTTAATGTACTAATGTGTCACAAACCAACAGTAAGTAAATGCATTGTAATATTCAATTTAAAACTTTAAAACATTAAATTTAAGAATTTTTATTACTTATGTAATTGTTTAACTTATTTTTTTTACATAACATATATTTTATTTACATTTGCACTCTCTATACCATTTTAATTATAGTTAATATATACATATCAATATTATCTATAATCAAATAATACATGAATAAAGTGGGAAAAATTGTTATCTTTTATTAAAATAAATAAAGTCATAATATTTTTCTAGTTTAATCATTTTCCCCTTTTAATTCGTATTAAAAGTTTAATTGTTTGCATATATTTTTAACGATAATTATAAAAATGAAAAAAAATTAAATATAAATGAATGAAAATTGTAATTGAGAAATAAAAAAATTAAATCATCAAAAAGTTTACCCCACCTACGATATTTCTGAAACGTCAAATAGTGATGGAAAACGTAAGGGACGCGCAAGGAAAAAAATAAGGAGAGTGCAGATGCAACGTGTGGACAATTTTCTATCCGTACCCATCTTTATGATATTTCTTTTCCCATTTAATAACACGTGGGGTCACTTCAAAGATAACGATATTATTTTACTGTCACGAGCCATTCCTTGTTTGTTTTATGTGTTAATTTTTTTATCAATTAATTAACTTTAAATAAAATAAAAAATTAATAATAAGAAGAGATAATAATTAAATCAGATGATTAAAAAAATATAAATTATAACTTTTAAAAGAGATAAAGATATAAAAAAAACTCACAACTGTTTTTGACAAACTATTACTCCACATTTATAGTTTAAAATTGATAATTATTTTTATGAAATGAGACTATATTAGTATTAAAAATAAAATAAAATAAATAATTTTCAATTAATTATAAAAATAATTAATTATTTAATAAATATTTATAAAATAGAAAATAAATAAAACAATAAAATAAAATATTAATAAAATAAAATAGGAACAAATTTATATACACAGAAAATAATTATAATGAAAAATCTTTTATATAGTATAGATTATAGTAACTACTATTATCAATTTGATAGAAATGAATTCGTGTTTAAAAAAAACAAACTAAATTACAAACGTTTAAAATAGAATAAAATTTAAAAAACTATAACAATAATAACAACTATAATAGATACAAAAAAGATTCAGGTTTTCATTGTATGTATATAGATTGATTTAAGGTATCAAAATAATACGTATAGATAAAAATAAGTTCATATTATTCGTTTTTAAAAAAAAATAAAAAATAAGTAATTTAAATTTTGATAAATTTTGTTGCATTATTTTTATCTCTTGTAATTTTTTATTTACTTTTTAATGAAATATCTTTAAATATTGTACTTTTGTATGTGTGTTGTGTGTGAGAGAAATTTGATTCAGATTAAGAAAATTTATTGGAGTCACAAAGCATATATTATTCATGTAAAATTTAAAATTCATTTATTAAAATAAAAAAAATTATCATTTAAATGATATATTGTTTGAAGTATACAAATATACAATTAATTAAAAAAAAACTTTAAAGTAATATTATTTTAATATTATATTATTTGAAATATAAACATATACAATAATATTGTAGTTATAAATACTTATAAATTAAGTTTTAATTGTTAATTATAATTTCATAATTTAATATATGAAAGTAAAACAAAATAAAATTATCCAATTAGATATATTAATTAATTGTAATATATAATTTGCATTATTAAATATGTTTTTAATATATATATATATATATATATATATATATATATATATATGACACGATTTTTACTGATAAAAAAACGACATGACTTATTGAGATAAAATATGTTATCTCAATTTTAATGATTCAAAGAGGAAAGTTTATAAATCATACGTTTTTTTTTTTATAAAAATTTTCATGATATCATTATGGAACTTGACATCTCAGTTAGGCTGACATCTCAAGTAACAACAATCATATGTCATCACATGAAAAAAGTATTATTTAAAAAAAGAAAAAAGAAAAAAAATACAAAAATATAGGAGGACTAGACCAAAACCCACCTGTTAACAAAAATGATACATAAATAGATTATATCTATTCATAAAGAATTTTATAACTCATAGGTTTTATTATCATAGTTTACTTATAAACTTTCTAAGGATAAAATAACATTTTACATAATTTAATATTTCTCTCTTTAGATCAAATAGCTCTATAATTTTTTTTTATTCTATATGTTTTTAAATAAAATAACTAATATTTATTTTCTTTAAACCCTTTAACTTTTTTAAATATTATTTTCATTATTTGAAATTGAATAAAAAAATAACCTTTTAAACCATCTTGGAATGTTTTTTATGTCTTACGTGAAAATGACATAGATTTAATTATAATAAATAAGAAAAACATGGAATTTTAAAATAAAAGGGATCAAAAGTCCTAATTAAGAACTTAAAAACTAATAATTAAACCGTAAAACATATTTTAGTACACACAACTACTTTTTTTGTTGGTTTTGTAGGAAATGGACAACGAAGTGTTTCTGATACTCATCGAACTCAAAATTCCAATGGGAAGTTATTGGGAGTGATGAAAGATAGACTATAAAAGTCTCCTCAGAGTGACTATGTGGACAATTTTATATAGTTGTTGTATAAGGTACCAGTGTTTAATGAGGGTGACCAAGGATTCATGATCAGAACAGATACATAATATATTTTTAAAAAATCTTGAATGACCTCGTATAAATATAATGCAATTTTTAAAGATTATTTAAAATTTCTTATATTTATTAATTATAATAAAGTTTAACATTTTAGTAAAATTGCGTCTTTAATCTCTAAAGATCCTTTATTAAATATTTAACTCTTAAATCTTAAAATGTCATCACTAATTCATCCATTAGGATGACTATAGTTGTTTAATTTTAAAAAACCAAAGCTATATGTAGTTTTACTAGTACTATGAGATTATACTATTATTATAAAGAATTAGGTATTCCTCGTTCATCTGCTACGTAAGAAATAGAAAAATGTAGTGTTATGTGTTGTTAGGAGATAGTAAAAGTAAACTTGGTTAAGGAAATGTAGTATTATGGTCCAATTTAATATTGTATATAAATAGATTGTCTGATCTTCGTTAAAAATATTAACGTCATATCAACATTAATTAAACATTAATTAAGATTGGATAATTAATTTTATATAAGAGACAATATTTATTATTGAATTAAATCAATAATAAAATTAGATATAAAAAGAAGGGAGAAAACACCATCTTATATATAAAAAAAAAAAAATTTACATAAGACATAATATAATATGAAAGTACTTTCAATTAATATTTTATAATATAATAATTATATTTTATGTTTTTACTGATTTAAGTGTGAAATTTTTTCATTTTCTTGAAATTAATGAAAGTTGTAAGGATCAATGACTTTTTCAGAATTTAACCGATCTCAATTGTGGTTGAAAAAAAAAATTAATTAATGAAAAGATAAACTCAATTATTATTATTTTTAAAAAAAAAACACTTTACTCATAATCAAACTCTTAATATATATTATGAGCATGACTTTATAGAAAAATAGTATTTATTTTGGCGAACTCCAAATGGAATAGCATAAGGGATTCCGTCCGTTGTGCATCCTCAGGAAATTATTTAACTACTCATTTACTTGCATTAACTAATACCGATTTCCCCGTAAGAAAGTTGGTGGTTTAAGTAAAAGTCCTTGTCATGATTGAAATATGAAAATTAAAAAAGTTCCCCACCTTGTCTTATGAAATGAAACTCTGCATCGTCACAAAGAACAAATCCATGGCATCGTGTTTCACCTATGCAATACCCTTTATCTTTTTTATCTCTCTCTGTTTTACTTCCACTAGAGCTCAGGGACTTCAATATCAGTACCAAGTTTGCTCACCAAACAAATTCACTCCCAACACCACCTTCCAAACCCACCTCACAACTCTATTCTCTTCCTTATCTTCAAAAGCCTCCAACAATGTCCAATTCTTCAACAACACCGTCACGGGGACAAACCCCTCCGACACAGTCTACGGACTATTCATGTGCAGAGGGGACATCCCCTCCGACCTATGTAACCATTGCGTCGGAAACGCGACACAGAGACTGTCCACACACGTAGATTGTTCGTTTTCCATAGAAGCAGTGGTGTATTACGACGAGTGCATAGTTCGGTATTCCAACCTTTCTTTCTTCGGCACCGCCGACATGGAAATCAGCTCAGGCTATGTTCTGGCGAGCCCCATCAACATGACAAACCAAGAAAACTTCAAGCGTTTGGTGTATGTGAGTTTGAACGAAACTGCGGATGAGGCAGTGGGTTCAGGTAGCGGCGGTGAGAAGTTCGCGACAAAGGAAACAGACATAGATATATTTCAGAAGCTATATTGTCTTGTACAGTGCACACCGGACCTGTCTCCCCGAGATTGCAGAAGCTGCCTGAATAGTTTGATAAACTCCGATCTTCCGCGGTGCTGTGCAGGGAGGCAGGGAGGAAGAGTTTTATATCCCAACTGCGTCATCAGGTTTGAAATTTACCCTTTTTTTCGATCTCATGGTTCGGCTCCAACGCCAACACCACCGCCGAAATTGGGAGGTAAAATTAGTTCAATTCCCTTAAAATTATCTTTTTTTATCAACAATTAAATAAATAGGAATAGGAATCACTTCAGATGTCAAACCCTTATACATAAATATCTTACAATAAATTTTTATTAGAACGTCTAGTTTAGTAAAGGGGTTATCAGACCAACACTACACAATCAACCTGTACAATCCATAAGATTTAAAACTCAACTAGAATATGAGAAATAAGCAAAATGAGATTTGACATGAATCCAAGACCATATCTTAACTTACACCGAAACGAACACTTCAGACACATATGTCACTACACTATTAAAGATGACTGAGTTCCTAAGATTTCAAATTTCGCTCACAATGCCAACCCAAATTTCCCAAATTTTTTTATGGAGTTAAATTACATTAATAATGTATTATCCATTTTTATCTCATATATTTTTATTGTATTATTGTTATCATCAATTTGATAAAAAAAATTATATCCAGTCATTTTTAAATTTATTGAAGTGTTATATCAATGAAAATTCTTCCACTTCTTCGTGTTGAGTAGGACAACAACCAATAGTAGAGCACCACATAATACATCCTAATTTTAATAAATGGTGCTGGCTTCACCCTAAGAGATTTTTTTAGATCTTATCACACTTTCCTTTCGTGTTCCATTCTTAAACTACATAAACTTCATTTTCATTTTCATTTCACTTCTCTTTCATCTACTCATTTCTTTCCAAAATTATACTCTAAATAAACACACCATAATGTATACAAAAAGGATCTAACTTATCCAAAACAGAGATGAAATTAAACAATCGTATCTTAAATAACCGATCAAATTAATACACGCAAAATATACAAAAGAATTCTGTCAATTATCTAAAATAAAATAGTTTAATCTCATTTTTATTTTTATAAATTAAACAGTTCTATATAAAAAATGATTAAACAGATAATTTTTTTGTGTGTATGTGTGACTTCTAAAAGAACCCATTCTAAATATACTTATAAGAATGACAATTATGTGTATATGAGTATATAACACATAATTTTTTTGCGCAGAAAAAAAATCGAGTACATCAAGAACAATTATCTTAGTTGTTGTACCCATTGTTAGTTTGGCAACTCTCTCTGCTTTCTGCTACTACTTACTAAGGAGAAGAGCAAGAAAGAGGCTAAAGAACCTTCTTAGAGAAAATTGTATGTGTTGTGATGCTATCATAAAATTCCATTTTTATTTATTGATTAGTAAGTTGCTAGTTCATTAACTTATTTACAAGCATATTGACCCAGTTGGTGCTGAAAGTTCAATTCTTGAAGGGTTGCAATTTGATTTGGCTACTATTAAATTAGCAACCGATAATTTTTCAAATGAGAGCGAGATTGGAAAAGGTGGATTCGGAGAGGTTTATAAGGTAAGAAAAGTATTATAATAAAACTTGTCTTTATTCATCAAATTTTGATAAATAATTGTTTATATTTGTAGGGTATTCTTTGATAAATAATTGTTTATATTTGTAGGGTATTCTTGCTGATGGACGATATATAGCGGTTAAAAGACTTTCAATAGGTTCCAAACAAGGTTCAGTTGAATTTAAGAACGAGATTTTGTTGATAGCTAAGTTACAACATAGAAATCTGGTGGCATTCATGGGATTTTGTTTAGAAGAGGAAGAAAAGATTCTTATTTATGAATATGTGTCAAATCGTAGTCTGGATTACTTCTTATTTGGTTTGTTCTTTTCACCTTAAACTCTTCAATTAGTTAAATTGATTCTTGCATGTATTTCAATTCAAGATTTATTAATCTAGATCAAGTGGTTGATTATGAAACGTTCCTTACATTTTCTCATTTATTTGACATTGTAGGTAATCAACAACAAAAGTTAAGTTGGCACGAACGTTATAAAATTATAGGAGGAACTGCTTCAGGAATTCTTTATTTACATGAATATTCTCGACTTAAAGTTATACATCGTGATCTTAAACCTAGTAATATTTTGTTGGATGAAAATATGAATCCTAAAATATCAGATTTTGGTCTGGCTAGAATTTTTGATGTGGATCAAAATCGTGCTGAAACTGATCGAATTGTTGGAACATAGTAAGTTGCAATTTCTAATTGGTTTATATTCATTATTATTATCATTTTTGTACAACATATAATTTAGCTTGTTTATATTTTTTCAACAGTGGTTATATGTCTCCAGAATATGCAATGCTTGGACAATTCTCTGAAAAATCAGATGTATTTAGTTTTGGGATTATAGTTCTTGAGATTATTACAAGTAAAAAGAATGCGCGTTCTTATGAATCACACAATATGGAGGAAGGCCTCATGACTTATGTGAGTTTTTCTAACTTTTTCACACATGATAAATTTCATCAAATCCCTGATTTTTTTTTATATCCCTGTAAATTAATCTTATATTTTTTTATTAGGAAATTTGAATATAAAGAAACATTTCATAATGTTACAATCCTAATACTAATCTTACAACCTTATAGTTATTTTAAAAAATATAACTAGCACCCATTATACTTTATATTAACACCTCTTAAATTGAATGAAAAATATTATAACATACACCCTTACAAGAAAGCTTGTGGTTAAGGGTAAAATATTAAGAGTTGTGCTCAACAAATGCAATGTGTATAAGAAAAAAAAAGTTTGAGTAGAACAAAAAAGTAAAAATTCAATATTTAATTAATTTGATGTTTATTACAGGTGTGGAGACATTGGAAGAATGAAACACCAATGAGTATATTGGATCCAAATATGAAAGAAAATTATTATGAAACTGAAGTTATTAGATGCATTCAAATTGGATTATTATGTGTACAAGAAAATCCAAACATTAGACCTACCATGGCAACAGTAGTTTCCTATCTTAATAATCATTCACTTGAATTGCCATCACCTCAAGAACCTGCATTTTTCTTACACGGAATAGATAAAAAAGTTATGCAGCAAGGATCAAGTTCCACCATTTCTGCCAACAGTTCCATGCCATTCTCTGTCAATGAAATGCCTACAACTAGTTTTTATCCACGATAATAGTTTACTTTTATTATAAATCTATTTACTGTATAGATATCCTTCCTTTGTTAACTTCAGAAAGGATATGATAATTTTGAAAGGATGGTTTAGATGATTATAAAATATTTTTTTATTGATTTTCCTATTCATATGTAAAATCACTGGTCATGTAAATGAAATATTACCCCTTTCTTTTCTACATTGTCTCTTCTCTTAATGTTCGATATGAATTTTTTATGTGTATATATTTCATAGCAAGTTTACTTTGATAATTTTAATTTTTATCTACTTGTTAGTTTTAAATTGTATTAAACTTCAATTGTCATATTTATGCTGGCATAGGTCAAATCTTTGCCGGCCGGTTAAAATTGTCTTGGAAGAACATACATAGCCGTCCATAATTTTTTAATATCCTATATATATATATATATATATTATATCGCATCATAATTTTCATAAAATCTATCTTTTTAGGTATTATTTAGTAAAATGGGTATTGCATATTATAAATCCCTTACAAGGAAATTCAATGCTATAGTTAGTTGGTTGTGGGGATTTTAAAATTTATTTTTACTTTATATTTATTAAAGAAAGTCGCTTGTCTTATAATGAAATATTTGATACTGAAATGTTCATACGAAATCTTTTGGTTTTTAGTTATGATAAATTTGTTTTTTAATATTTACTATATAAAATTATTAAATAGAAAATTAATTTTATAAAGTGATAGAAAAAGGAGATTAGGAAAAAAAGCTATTGATTATACTTTGTAAGCTAGAAAGAAACTTCACTCTTTCTATTTTCAACTCGCGGAACATTCAACTTTTTATTTTTTCTATTTTAGCCTCATAGGCCTAACAATCAACTAATATCCCAAGCCCACCTAAACTACTAACCACACCTCTCTTTTCCTTTACTATCCCATCAATTTTCTTTAATTTTAATAATCTGTTTTAGTCTAACAAACTCAAGCTCAATCTAATTTCTTTATAAACACCACCAATCTTATTATTATGTTTTCACCCACCAATTGAAAATGTACAACTCCCCATCCAAAACTAAAACCAACACAGATTACATAATATTTTTTACATATAAAAAATCAGTTACAAATTAAACTCAAATTACATTTAATTATCACATAAATATGTTCTTACATTATTAATACAGTATTATTGTGTGTGTGTGTGTGTATTAATACAGTATTTTAGATAAAATTACGTTTTTGCATTTGATATCTAAAAAAGACTTTTCCCTTATGTTTTGAATTTGAAATTCCTAAAGAATAATTCGATTAAAAAATAAAATATTATAACCGTTCTATATTAGTGACTACTTTTTTTTTTTCCGTTTTGTTATGAGATAAAAAAATTTGGTTTCATTTCGTATATGATGTTTTAAATAAATACCTTAAATTAGATGTCGTTCTATAAAATTAATAGTCTATTAAATTTTGTAAGACTATCCTCAATAAAAAATAATATACAATAAAAATAAATGAGTAATTAATTTAAAATTAAATAATATTTTTTATAAATTTAAAATATTGTCTGAATTTCTTAATACCTTTATTAAATCCTTGAAAGTAATGGAGTATAAGATATACATGTAGCGGTCAAAATGGTGGGTTCTCTGTTCAACTAAAATACTTTGCGTGGTCTAAAATTATTTCTTCATGTTATCTTAGGAAAAGTCTTTTCCCATGAGTTTGACAAATTGAAAGACCTGAAGTATTAGAATCTTCTGTTATCTACATGAATTATGAATGATTCATTCATCTCTTAGATTATTTCTCTCAACAAACACCACGAACATGTCGTTACTCGTTTACGTTTTCTTTTTGGGTTTCTTCTTCAATTTTTCCATAACCGACGCCACTGAAATTTACTACCTCAATCACAGTTGCTCAAGCAACAAAACCTTCACTCCAAACACCGCCTACGAAACCAACCTTCGAACGCTCCTCACGTCCCTATCTTCCCATGCCACCGCTGCACAATATTTCAACACCACAACGGGTGGTGGAGACGGCAGCGAAATCATTTACGCCTCCTTCATGTGCCGCGGCGATGTCAGCAACCACACGTGCCAAGAGTGCGTTAGAACTGCAGCCGAACAAATATCCAGAGTGTGTCCCATCTCCAAAGAGGCCTTGATTTGGTACCACGAATGTTTGGTTCGTTATTCCAACCGGTGTTTTTTCTCCACCTTGGAGGAGTGGCCAAGGTTCAACTTCATGGATTACAACGTAACGAATTCAAGAAACGAGAAAGGAAGCTATGGGTTCTGGTTGTTATCCAAAACGCTGAGTGATGCTGTGGGTGAGGCAGCGAACGCTGGTCCCGCAGGCACCATGAAGTTTGCAACAAAAAACGCTACCGTGTTTGGGTCTCAGAAGATTCATACTCTTGTTCAGTGCACGCCAGATCTATCAAGCGAAGATTGCAGTAACTGTTTGGGTGATATTATGAGAGATATTCCTTTGTGCTGCCTTGGAAGGATAGGTGGAATGGTTCTATATCCCAGCTGCACTTTGATGTTTGGTACAAGACATTTCTACAGAGACGTTAATGCCATCCAAGAATCAAAACCTTCTGGTAAACTCTCATGCCAAATGTTTCAACAAACTTATTTTTGAAAAAATCTTTACAATTTAAAATTAATTTATGTATGAATAAATTTATAGAAATTATATTCTTTTTAAATCTTATAGTTAATTATTTATATATATATATGAATTAATTTTAGTAAAATAATTTTTTATAAGTTTCTTCTAAAAGTATTTTCCCATAAGTTTCCTCCAAATTAACATTGCATAATTTTCTTTATAATGCTTTGATAGACTCAGTGAGCATTCAGCAGGTTAAACCAAACCAGCATTCATTTTCGTCCATTCAATAGATAACTTGTTTGGTAACGCGACTTCAACTATTAAGTAATAATGACATGTTTCTACTTACTCTAACGTGGAACTCGGAGACAGTTCCATTTAATAACTTCATATATTAATAAAATATTAAATTAAATTATTGAATTTAAAAATATTAATAAAAAATTATTGTAGGTTAATAATATAAAATTGATAAATGTCAAAGTATCTGGTCCCTCCAAAGAAATTAAGAGAATACTGTGTCGGTTAATAAAAAGAATGTATATGGAGGACAGATTTTTCATTAGCTGAGAAAATGTGAGGAAATTATTATTTTAATTTGTTTTGTATAAACAAGAAGTGAGATTTACATAAAAATCTCCCTCCCGTAATGGATATATAAAGAATTACTATAATTATGCATTTATTTGATATCTTACATTTTTTCATTTTATCTCTATCTTTATTTCAGTATATCTTCTCTTGAAGTTATTTTCTCTCTTTATCTCTTTTTCTTTCATCCATACACTCCAAAAATAATGACCAAAATAAACTTTATAATTTTATTAGGAGGCTAAAACAAACAAAAAAAAAATAAGTAAAACTCTATTTTAGCCTTAATTTTTTTAAACAAAGACTGAGGTAATTCATACTCTTAATAATAATTTGGTGTTTGTTAATAAATGATTTTAATTTCTATCTGTTAATATTTGTAATTCTTTTGAATAAATGTTTTGTATTTTTACACTAGACGAGGCAAGGTAAACCCTTTTTCTTACCCTACAAGGCAAAAATTGATATGGTGAATCCTTTAACAATTGTTAGTTTGGCATCAGAATAACACATCAATTTCGTGTGTAGGAATTAAAATGGGTTCACCAGGATCAATTTTCACAGTTGTCATTCTTCTCGTTTTGACAATGCTGATCTCTTTTCACTGTTATTTCTTATGGAGAAGAGCAAGAAAGCGCAAGTATAAGATTCTTTTAAAAGAAAACTGTAAGTATTATGATTGTAACAACAACATTTTAATATGTAACTATGCAGTTATAAGTGCTAAAAAAGTTTGCAAACTTAACAATTTGCCATATCCTTGTCTAGTTGGTCAAGAAAGTGTGACTTTGGAAGGGTTACAATTTGATTTAGCTATAATTGAAGCAGCAACAAATAACTTTTCAAATGAAAACAAGATTGGAAAAGGTGGTTTTGGAGAAGTTTACAGGTAAGAAAAATGTGATAACTTTTTATTTTATGATTTTACTTAATTAAGTTTTAAGTATTTCTTAAATTTAAATATTTCTAATTAATTTTTATTAAAAAAAAATTCTATCAAATGTTTAAAATAATTTTTACTTTTATCTAAGTAATATGTTGTTTGATTCTTGTAGCTAAGGGACATGATTGTTACTTTCATCTTTTTATCTCTAATTTAGTGATCAACTTATTTCTTTTTTCTACAATCTCCTCTTACTAGTTGGTCAACTCATTTCTCTTATCTTTTTAGAGTGAATTGGAAAAGATACAAATAAAAATAAAAATAAATTAGTTGAGACGAGAAGAAGAAAGTAATGATCATATATATAATCTTATTGAGAATAAAAATCAAACAACATGATACTTAAAAATAATAACAAATATTTGTAATAATCAATAGAATAATTTTTTTTTAGCAGAAACTCATTTTTAATTTACTAAGTGCTTAATTAAAACTTATATATAATTATATTTCGTACTTTAATAATGTTGTATATTTTCAGGGTATCCTTTCATGTGGACTACATATCGCAGTAAAAAGATTATCACAAAGTTCTACACAAGGTTCCATTGAATTTAAGAATGAAGTTTTATTAATAGCCAAATTACAACACAGGAACCTCGTGGAATTAATAGGGTTTTGTCTAGCCGCACAAGAGAAGATACTTATATACAAATTCATGCACAACGGGAGTCTTGATAAATTTTTATTTGGTTTGATGCTTGATCTTAAAATCTTGAAATTCAACATTTTTGCATACATTATATGATAACATTTTAAACATGTGTTACTTATTTTTTTCCATTCATTAAACAGACTTTGCAGGTAATCAACAAAAGACATTGAGTTGGTCTCAACGTTTCAAAATTATAGAAGGAATTGCTCGAGGAATTCTTTATTTGCATGAACATTCTCGACTTAAAGTTATACATCGTGATATCAAACCTAGCAATATTTTATTGGATAAAAATATGAATCCTAGGATATCAGATTTTGGTATGGCCAAAATTATGGAAATAGACCAAGATCGTGGAAAGACCAAACGAATAGTTGGAACATAGTAAGTTACAAAATTCCATCAACATCTCCTAGTCACTTTTTTACATGATATATTTTGACTAATTTATACTTTTTTTTCTTGTAGTGGTTATATGTCTCCCGAATATGCAATGTTTGGACAATTTTCTGAGAAATCAGATATTTTTAGTTTTGGAGTTATGATTTTGGAGATTGTTACAGGAAAAAAGAACATAAATTTTCATGAATCACAATACATGCCAAATGGACTCTTGAGCTATGTGAGTATAATAGTTATTTTTTTTTACTTGTTACTCATATTTATGAAAGTCAAATTCAGTTAATTTAAATGTTAAGAAATATGAAATTTAAAATATTATCATTTCATAAATCATTGCAGGTTTGGAGAAAATGGAAAGAGAAAACACAATTGAGCATAATAGACCCACTTTTGGAAGAAAATTATTCTAAAAATGAAGTAATTAAGTGTATTCATATTAGTTTATTATGTGTTCAAGAAAAGAAAAGTATTAGACCTACAATAGCAGATGTTGTTTCATATCTTGATGGTCGTCACACACTTGAATTTCCATCCCCACAAGAACCGGCATTTTTCTTAGAGGACAAGATGGATACAAAAACATCTACAGAACACTTTTCTGTTAACGAGATGTCCATTAGTACATATTATCCTCGATAATAAGTTACTTCAATGTTTGATAACATTTTTACTTATATTTCTAATGTTGAATATGCATTTAGATGACCTCTACCATACTAATTAATAGCTTTATTTAGACGTAACTGAATTCATCAATTTTCTTTTTTCTTCTTCTTGGTGAAATAAAAATTGAGATATATTACATTTGATTTCGATATTGTTTAAGCTTTTATTATGTGTGAATTTAGTGGTGATAGATTGAAATCCTTTGAAGGCAACATATTTTACAGAAAGAAGTTTTGCTTCTAGGTCCGTGTAAGAACATAGTCAATTAAAGACGTAATGGTAATTATAAAGTTACTATATCAAAGAGAAGAGAATGTGGTGACTTTTTTTTAAAATAAATATAAAATTTTCAAAGATGGTTGGAATTAGATCATTGTCAAAAATGATAAAATATATCAAGTCAAATAAAAATCATCGAGAAAAAAAAAATAGAAAATAGAAAAGGATGACAATCCTAAAAGAATTACCATATAAGTGTTTGAAATAATGATGATTACTTTTTCACCATCCTTAAAATTCCGACTCTTTTCTATTTTGCTTTCTTTATGTATATTGCATTTCACTTTCTCTCTTTGCACTCTTTTCAATTCGTAACTTAGCTACTCGTCGTCACTGATCCAACACCTCTAATCTCGAGTCCGAACTCGACGCCCCCTCGCACTCCATTTAAAGGTGTTGGGATTAAGTCTGGGAGTGTTAGACTCTAAAAAATATTGTTAGGTTTTTTTAAATTCAATTTTCTGTGTTATGTTCTTCAATTTTTGTTAACTTGTTCATTGTGGGATTTTTAGTTTTTTATTTGAGATTTAATACATTAATTTCTATAGTACTTTTTCAATTTTAAAAATATTTTTCGTCATGATAAACTTTATATTAAAAATAATGGAGATTGTGCCAAAATTAATCATATTGAATCTTGAATTGTCTATTTGAACAGTTTAAAAAAAATATTATTAGTACACACCTTATAATATATCTTTCATATATTTTATTTAATATTGGTGATAAGTGTCACATTTCAGTAATATTTTATATTAAAATATAAATATTTATAAATATTAATTGTTAAAATAAATATATTATAATTCTTAATTTATGAATTTAAATATTTTATATATTTTGTGATTATAATTTGAATAAAAACAATTTATTTAAAAAAAATATATTAATTTAAGGATTTTAGGTAAGAACTATGTATCACAATAATATTTTTTATTTTTAAGATAGAGTTCGTTAGTAAGTAACTATACATTTTTAAGCAACTTTTAAATTTGTTATCCAATCAACGTCAACATGCAAAATAAAATAATACATAAATGTGGAGACCAAAAATTTCTAGGTTCTCATATTATATGGTAATAATAATTAATTAATCAAACATCGTGTCGGGGGTGGAGATCGAGAAAGGTTACTGAGAGCATAGGCAATTAAGACAACCTCATGTCGACTGAAAGCAACACCTTACAATGTGGAAAAAGGAATGCCGAAAGCTGAAATAAAATAATTAACTAGTTAGAACATCTAAAGTTTAAATTAGGAAAAAAATCAATTTTACGTAAAAATATAAAATATATTTAATCTTTATATTTTTAATCAATATTACAAGTATAATTCAATATTAATTATATAATAACTAATTTTGAAAAAAAAAATTACATAAGTTTTTATAACTTGTATAACTCATATTGAAAAATTTTAAAAAACTTGTTATTGTTTAGATTTCTATATTACTTCTTAAGATAATTCATACAGAAAAACGTTCAGGAATCCACAAACTTCCTAAAGAATAGAGATGGGGGCAATGGCTCGTAATGTCGAAGACAAGTTTAAACTAAAGCACGCAGGGTGATTTTTTTTTTTCTCAAAATATATCTACTTTAAAAATATTATTCAAATAACTTCTTCAGAATATCATTAGATTTTCGTTCCCTTTTATTTCAATTTTTAAAAAAATTGAAAAAATTGTATTGAAATTCATTTATCTGTTAACGGAAATCCAACCTGATTTTTTTTTTAATTTCCTTTTAAAAATTGAAAGAGAAATGAGTGAGAAACTTTAACATAAATAATAAACTGATATTGTTCCTAATAGGGAGATGAGACTTAGAGAATTGTTGAAGTTTTCGGGCTTCATTGGATTCTTCTCGCCTTCGTGCTACTCTTTCAGAGGAAGTACCTGTAGAAGACATTCCAACGCTCAAGTCAGTAAAAAAGGTATTCAACACTCGAGTAGGTGTACAGTAATAATGACGTACCTTGTCCCTTAGAATGTGTGTTATTTATATTATTTTAATGGGCTTAGCTCATTGGATCTGATTAGTATTAGTGGAATGAATCACACTTATGGTTGCATTACCTAATTCTTAATGGTAGTTTAGTTTCACTGATCTTGGTTTGAGCGTTAATGGTTATATGTGTCGATCGACCAGACTGTCCGTGGATGTCTCGGTCAGCTCGGTCAAAAAGACCGAGACACGTCAGCATGTCGATCGACCATACCACTAGAGATATAATTTAAAAGTTAAGTGAAAACACGTTTACTTAAAAGAAATTTAAAATAATTTATTTCGGGAATAAAAAATCTATGAAGTACCTCCACGTGAAATTGATTGAAAAAATTTGTTAACTTTTCTTCCTCATTATTGACATGTGGGGTTGTTGAATTATTTGATTAAGTGATAAGATATAATAATACTTTGGTTGGGTACAAGTGAATGAGCACAGGCAAAATGGCACATCGGGAAGTTGGCTTCCAGTGCTAACTCCACCAGCAACAACAATTGACGATGCGATTGGACCGCGGTTTTTTTTTATTGATTTGCCGTAATTCTTTTTTGAAATTTATTTAGATGATTTTTTTTTTTATCGAAATGGATGTTTGATGTACGATGTTGAAATAGAAAAATTGTGCTAAGTATGATTTCTGTTTAAATTAAATTAAGTATGTTTTTTATTAAAGTTGTTATAGGAAACAAAATTTCAGTGTTTTTTTTAACTTTTTTAATGAAATGAATGAAAGTAAAAGTAAGGCAAGACTTCTTTATTTTTATTTTTTTTTATTTTGTAAAGTAAAAGTGGTGGATTAGGCCACCACTTTAGGTTTCTTATTTACTTTTTTAAGTTATGGGTTGGGCACAACTTTAAGTTTTTTAAGTTTAAGAAGTTACAACTTGAGTATATTCAGAATTTTTTTAACTCTTGAAAAATTTGTTGAGATTTAAATAAAAATAATAATAAGGTGATATTTAATGTAGAATAATTTGATGAGAGCTACTCTCAAACATTGTGGGGATGGAATGTTTGAGAAATATCCAACATTGATAAGATGTTTGTGGTTGAGTTGGGTGTGTCTCTTGTCTTATACTATTTGAAGGATTAAATGTTAAGTGAGTTGATGTAGAAATGAATTAATTAAATGTATTGAGTTTGAGCTTTACATCGTGTTCAGGTCTTGGTTATAGATGTTATATGTATGAGATAGTGTGGGCTATGTAACTGAATGCATATTCAATCACTTAGGCTACCTTGTTCTCACATATTTTTCGTTTATTCCTCTTCATATTTACAACTACTCACTTAAACAGTGAAAATTTTATATAACAAATTTCTTATATTATAATTCTTTAGCACCATTCATTTAATCAATAAACTTATTTCCATACATTACACTTATAATTTTTTACACATTTACTTAACTTAAAAAAAATTATATTCAGTAAGATACAATATAATTTACAAAATCAAATAAAAGAATATGAAAACAAAAATATTTCACAAAAATAATACCATAAACGATTTTTTTTTCTAAAGTGATGTACCGACTTCTAAAAAAATAAAAACCTATAGTCGTGATCTAATTCTCGACTTTTATTTAACAAAATAAAAAAAAACATTTAAAAAAAGTTAAAATGAAAAAATTTGTCTTCACGTATTAAAAATAAATAAAATAATCATAACTTTACACACAATTTCTATAAAAAAAAATTAAGAAAACTAATACCAAATTGTGATTTGTAAAAGAATACCTAATTTAATTTTAATTTAAGAAGAAGAAGTTATGCTTAAGCTATGAGGCTCATACACTTTTCTTAAATGGCGTATTCGTGTTGGATACACGTATCGGTGTTAACACTCGTAGGACACTTATCGGGTGAAGTGTTCAATTCAAAAAATATTTGTTAGATTTTTAAAAATTCTAGTACGGTTCTAACACAATTTTAAAAGGTATAAATATAATAATTTTTTAAAAACTCAATTTTATTGTATAAATTTTTATTATGATTATAAAAATAAGGAACAAATTCTTTTGAACTAGTCATGAAAAATATATTTTTGCTCCCAAAAGAATCTGAAACATACTTTTGCACATAAATATTTATTTTCAATTTATATAATTCAAAATTATATAATATATATATCTGTGTCCTCCTATGTTACATTAGAGATTATAAGTATCCTTGTATCCGTGTCGTGTCAGTGTTCATATCCATATCTATGTACATAGTGCTTAAGTGAACAATTTGTGTATTTCAAATTTGTCACTCCTAAATACAACTTATCTATGTTCAATTTTTTTTAACCAAACTATCCACGCAATATAAGGAAGGAAAATGACATTTATAATAAGGGTATGGATAGCGGGGAGCTGGTTGGTGCAGATTTTGTACCCAAGAAGATCTTTGCTGGTCACAATAGCTATTTGTCTTGGAGGAATAACTTTGTGGGAGTTTTTTTTAGCAGCAGGGACTGTTTTTTAAATCAGAAATTATGTGTGCAGATTTATTTGCTTTAGAGAGTGGATGCTCTCTCAACACACTTGCTTTCCCAATCAACTAGTTGCTTACATCTTGTTTTGAGGTTTGAAAGATACTGCAGACCATATAGTTAATTAGTTGTTATAGGGTGAAGCCAAGGTTCAATATGGACCAATTGGAAGACACTAAAGACGGTGAACTTTGGAGGCATTGAAGCTGCAGTTTGCATCCCTTATAGTAGTCCAATAGAGGCAGGTGCCTACTGGTGCAAGGCTCTTTTAGTTTTCTGTAGGTAGCAGCACACATCTTCTTCAACATCTTGGGTGTTCTTTCTTTATTTGGTGATCTTAACGTGGTTTGGATAATGTAAAAAGGTTAGAATACCTCTCTCTCTTTTATTCCTCTTAAATTTAATTTTATTTTTTGTTGATAAAAAAAGAAAAAAAAAAAAATATTTTTTTATATATTTATTTGTATATATATTATACATTTTTTTATTTTTATTTTTTTTTTT
>Ga0123342_1005054_pt1 | contig 19532 bp, 6 predicted proteins | sample Turbeawhitnodule_FD_89960 | JGI IMG/M metagenome (GOLD analysis project Ga0123342, IMG submission 89960) | Root nodule microbial communities of legume samples collected from Mexico - Turtle bean Mexico white nodule | ecosystem: Host-associated > Plants > Roots > Nodule | place: Mexico: Nepantla... | reverse complement strand
TATATATATATATATATATATATATATATATATATATATATATATATATTGGAAACAATGAATGAAAAAGGAAAGGGTCTTATTTCTTTAATATCTACTGTGCTGAATTTCAAACAATCACGTCTGAACTGATACTCTCTGTTTTCTTAATTGCTAGATTTTTTAAATATTTATAATTTCACTTATATACAAGATTTCTGTTGAATTGCATGAGTTGAAATTGTGAATTGCATGAGTTGATTTGTAGAAAGGTGTTGGGTCCCAAGAATACCTTTTTATCTCCTTCTATACAGGGCCAAACTTGGTTAACAACAAACTTCACACTTTTGTTAGTTGCTGTACAGACAGAGTCTTTACACTTGTATGCACAATTTTTCTGTTGCAGGAGAGTCTTCAGATTATGGAATAAGGAGAGGTAATAAAACAGCAAAACATTTTATATTTGGCTTCAACTCTTAAATCTTTAATTTCATCTACCTTTTGTTTCTGTTAGAGGGTTAATGGCATATAAAGTGCTCGGGGAAAAGTTCAGCAAATTTAGAAGCAAATACACCCACGAAGAGGTTCAGCAAAACAGTTTAGTTAGAAAAATGAAGTTTAGAAGTCTCTAATAGTTCAATTCAATTTTTTAGTACATAACTAGTTCGCTGAACTAATCAATAATAGTTCACTGTTGACGAGGATAAATTGGTTTTGTTTTATGCTGCCACATGTAAAATATATTGTAAAATAACTAAAGCTTCTTCCATTAACAGATGACAAAACTGTTATCATATATCTAAAATATATTGTAAAATATCTAATGTTGCTTCCATTAACACACACTTATACCTTTTACAGTTCAATAATTACACAAGCTTTACATACCTAATCTACATGTCAGGTAACAGGTTACCATTACTTCTGAAGGTTTAGTAAATGCCGATTACAGAGTGAAACATTTGCAACTTAAGAAAATTGTAATTGAAAAGGATCAGAGATATTGTGGAAAATTAATTAGCACCTGTAGAAGAGGAAGACAAATGGGATTTTCTCCACATCTATTTCTGAACTTGTGCTTCATCTTATTACCGAACACTCAGTTTCTGAAAGTGATCAATCTTCCCTTACTCTTCGCCTTCTGGATTCTGACAACTCTGTTTGAGCAATGAACATTCCCAAGTTAATCCTTCACCGGGAAATAATTCAAATTGAGGGCAATCATCAATTGCTAGCGAAACTATTCAAATGGGATTTAGTTTTATTTTTTTATATTAAATTTGGATGAAATTTTGATATGCGATCTTGGAAGAATAGTGGTGGTTGTTAGCTACAATTTAAGATTATCTTTATTGAATAATGTGATCTTTTAACATTATTTGAATAATATGTTGTTATGAATTCAGAGAACGCTAATCTTTTTAAAGGCAGGTAAAAGCATAGACCACATAAGTATAATCAAATGATGCCAACATAATTTGCCCCATCAGTGATAGAGAATGTTGTCTCCCCTGATCCTGTACCTACATATTTTGTTTTTGGCTGATATGATTATAATTTTTTGATACCTCAAGCATTGACTACGTTTCCTTTCTGGAATATCAAGCTAAAGGACGGTGATGGATGGAACTATACCTTCCAACTAAAGAGTAATCTTTGGAGAATAAACACCACATGCTACAACATCTGCACTTCACAAGTTTTAGTGTACACATCCATTTTCTGAATATTCAACTCACAACCATCGATCGATATTTGTTGAAGGAAGTCGTAATGGATGATGGGAATTTTCACAACGTGCCACAATCGTGCCACAAGATTAGCAATAAAAGGAAGGTTTGTTTGTGTGTGAAACTGTTTGATTTTTTTCGTGGGTGAATACTCATCCGTTTGACCTGAAATTTGTTGTGTTTTGTCCCAAATTATGCGGAGATTCATACGTGAAATTTCAGGAAAAAACTATTTCAAGAGAATTTTTCATAAATTTTATGCAAACCAAGGCTATGCTCTACCAAAACTTGTGAAATTTCGTCCTACTCTCTCCAATTTTATTCTGGGTCCGTATAGCGCTGAAAAATTCACACAAGTACTTTCATATGTTATTAACACCCAGGTACGGAGGCACGTCCATAAATAAATCACAAAAAGAACATACGGGGAAGAAAAGTCAAGACGTTTCGTTTTCGGAAAACTAGTTTTGTTCACTCTCAGTGTGGAACTTACTAAGCCTTACTCCTTCGATATTTTTGATTAAAATTTTTACCAGACATTCGTCACTGTGTCTATTGAGTTTTGGCTGAGATTTGAGCCCCAGATTCGCGGCACAAGATTGGAAATAAATTTTTTATTCATCACTGCCAGGGCTGAAAAGAAGGTTCGTTTGTGTGTGAAATTGTTTGATTTTTCTCATCGGTGAAAACTCATCCGTTTAACCTGAAATTTGTTGCGTTTTAACCAAATTCAATGGAGATTCCTGTGTGGAATTTTAGGAAAAAACTATTTCAGGAGAATTTTTCAGAAATTTTGTGCAAACTAAGGCTATCCTCTACCAAAACTTGTGAAATTTCGTAGTACTCTCTGCAAATTTATTTTGGATCCGTATAGCGCTGAAAAATTTCACACAAGTGCTTTCATTTGTTGTTTGCACCCAGGTAAGGAGGCTCGTCCATAAACAAATCACAAAAAGAACATACAGGGAAGAAAAACAAGGACGTTTCGTTTTCGGAAAATCAGTTTTGTTCATTCTCGGTCTGGGACTAACTACGCCTTACTCCTTAGGTATTTTTTTCTGAAATTTTTACCAGACATTGGTCACCGTGTCTATTGAGTTTAGACGGAGATTTGAGCCCCAGATTCGTGCCACAAGATTTGGTAATAAATTTTTTATTCATCACTGCCAGGGCTTAAAGGAAGCTTCGTTTGTGTGTGAAACTGTTTTATTTTTTTCGTGGATGAGTACTCATCCGTATGACCTAAAATTTGTCGTGTTTTGTCCCAAATTTAGTGGAGATTCTTACGTGGAATTTCAGGAAAAAACTATTTCGGAAGATTTTTTCAGAAATTTTGTGGAAACCAAGGCTATCATCTACCAAAACTTGTGAAATTTCGCCGTACTCTCTGCAATTTTATTCTGGGCCCATATAGCACTGAAAAAATTCACACAAGGACTTTCATATGTTGTTTGCACCCAGGTAAGGAGGCACGTCCATAACCAAATCACAAATAGAAGATACGGGGAAGATAGGCCAGGACGTTTCGTGTTCGGAAAACTAGTTTTGTTCACTCTCGGTCAGGGACTTACTACGACTTACTCCTTGGGTATTTTTGTCTGAAATTTTTACCTGACATTCGTCACCGTGTCTATTGAGTTTTGGAAGAGATTTGAGCCCCAGATTCGTGTCACAAGATTGGCAATAAATTTTTTATTCATCACTGTCACTGCCATGGCTGAAAGGAAGGTTCGTTTTTGTGTGAAACTGTTTGATTTTTGTCGTGGGTGAGTAGTCATCCGTTTAACCTGAAATTTATCGTGTTTTGTCCCAAATTCAGTATAGATTCTTACGTGGAATTCTAGGAAAAACTATTTCGGGAGAATTTTTCTGAAATTTTTTGCAAACCAAAGCTATCATCTACCAAAACTTGTGAAATTTCGCTCTACTCTCTACAACTTTATTTTGGGCCCGTATAATGCTGAAAAAAATTCACACAAGTACTTTCATTTGTTTTTTGCACCCAGGTAAGGAGGCACGTCCATAAACAAATCACAAAAAGAAGATACGAGAAAGAGAAGACAGGACGTTTTGTTTTTGCGAAACGAGTTTTGTTCACTCTCGGTCTGGGACTTACTACGCCTTATTCCTTGGGTATATTTGTCTGAAATTTTTTCCAGACATTCGTCACCGTGTCTATTCAGTTTTGGATGAGATTTGAGCCCCAGATTCCTGCCACAAGATTGGCAATAAATTTTATATTCATCATTGCCATGGCTGAAAGGAAGGGTCGTTTGTCTGTGAAACTGTTTGATTTTTGTCGTGGGTGAGTACTCACCCGTTTGACCTGAAATTTATCGCGTTTTGTCCCAAATTCAGTGGATAATCTTACGTGCAATTCCAGGAAAAAAACTATTTCGGGAGAATTTTTCAGAAATTTTGTGGAAACCCAGGCTATCCTCTACCAAACTTGTGAAATTTCGCCGTACTCTCTGCAATTTTATTATGGGCCCGTATAGCACTGAAAAAATTCACACAAGTACTTTCATATGTTGTTTGCACCCAGGTAAGGAGGCACGTCCATAACCAAATTGCAAATAGAAGTTACGGGGAAGATAGGCCAGGACGTTTCGTGTTCGGAAAACCAGTTTTGTTCACTCTCGGTCTGGGACTTACTACGCCTTACTCCTTAGGTATTTTTGTCTGAAATTTTTACCAGACATTCATCACCGTGTCTATTGAGTTTTGGATGAGATTTGAGCCCCAGATTCGTGTCACAAGATTGGCAATAAATTTTTTATTTATCACTGCCATGGCTGAAACGGAAGGTTCGTTTTTGTGTGAAACTGTTTGATTTTTGTCGTGGGTGAGTAGTCATCCGTTTAAACTGAAATTTATCGCGTTTTGTCCCAAATTCAATATAGATTCTTTCGTGGAATTCTAGGAAAAAACTATTTCGGGAGAATTTTTCTGAAATTTTGTGCAAACCAAAGCTATCCTCTACCAAAACTTGTGAAATTTCGGTCTACTCTCTACAACTTTATTTTGGGCTCGTATAGTGTTGAAAAAAATTCACACAAGTACTTTCATTTGTTGTTTGCACCCAGGTAAGGTGGCACGTCCATAAACAAATCACAAAAAGAAGATACGAGAAAGAGAAGACAAGACGTTTTGTTTTCGGAAAACGAGTTTTGTTCACTCTCGGTCTGGGACTTACTACGCCTTACGCCTTGGGTATTTTTGTCTGAAATTTTTTCCAGACATTCGTCACTGTGTCTATTCAGTTTTGGATGAGATTTGAGCCCCAGATTCATGCCACAAGATTGGCAATAAATTTTATATTCATCACTGCCAGGGCCTAAAGGACGGGTCGTTTGTCTGTGAAACGGTTTGATTTTTGTCGTGGGTGAGTACTCACCCGTTTGACCTGAAATTTATCGCGTTTTGTCCAAAATTCAGTAGATAATCTTACATGCAATTCCAGGAGAAAAACTATTTCGGTAGAATTTTTCAGAAATTTTGTGCAAACCATGGCTATCCCCTACCAAGACTTGTGAAATTTGGCACTATTCTCTGTAATTTATTTTGGGCCCGTATAGCGCTGAAAAAATTCACACAAGTATTTTCATATGTTGTTTGCACCCAGGTAAGGAGGCACGTCCATAACAAAATCACAAAAAGAAGATACGGGAAAGAGAGATCAGGACGTTTTGTTTTCGGAAAACGAGTTTTGTTCACTCTCGGTCTGCGACTTACTACGCCTTACTCCTTGGGTATTTTCGTCTAAAATTTTATCCAGACATTCCTCACCGTGTCTATTCAGTTTTGGATGAGATTTGAGCCCCAGATTCATGCCACAAGATTGACAATAAATTTTATATTCATCACTGCCATGGCTGAAAGGAAGGGTCGTTTGTCTGTGAAACCGTTTGATTTTTGTCGTGGGTGAGTACTCATCCGTTTGACCTGAAATTTATCGCGTTTTGTCCCAAATTCAGTGGATAATCTTACATGGAATTCTAAGAAAAAACTATTTCGGGAGAATTTTTCAGAAATTTTGTGCAAACCAAGGCTATCCTCTACCAAAACTTGTGAAATTTTGCGCTACTCTCTGCAATTTTATTTTGGGCCCGTATAGCGCTGAAAAAATTCACACAAGTATTTTCATATGTTGTTTGCACCCAGGTAAGGAGGCACGTCCTTAACAAAATCACAAAAAGAAGATACGGGAAGAGAGATCAGGACGTTTCGTTTTTGGAAAACCAGTTTTCTCACTCTCGGTCTGGGACTTACTAGCCCTTTCTCCTTGGGTATTTTTGTCTGAAATTTTTACTAGACATTCGTCACCGTGTCTATTGAGTTTTTGAATAGATTTGAGCCCCAGATTCGTTTCACAAGATTGGCAATAAATTTTTTATTCATCACTGCCATGCTGAAAGGAAGGTTCGTTTTTGTGTGAAATTGTTTGATTTTAGTCGTGGGAGAGTACTCATCCGTTTGACCTGAAATTTATCGCGTTTTGTCCAAAATTCAGTGCATATTCTTCTGTGGAATTCTATGAAAAAAATATTTCGGGAGAATTTTTCTGAAATTTTGTGCAAACCAAAGCTATCCTCTACCAAAACTTGTGAAATTTCGCTCTACTCTCTACAACTTTATTTTGGGCCCGTATATAGTGCTGAAAAAAATTCACACAAGTACTTTCATATGTTCTTTGCACCCAAGTAAGGAGGCACGTACATAAACAAATCACAAAAAGAAGATACGAGAAAGAGAAGACAAGACGTTTTATTTTCGGAAAACGAGTTTTGTTCACTCTCGGTCTGGGTCTTACTACGCCTTACTCCTTGGGTATCTTTGTCTGAAATTTTTTCCTGACATTCTTCCCCGTGTCTATTCAGTTTTGGATGAGATTTGAGCCCCGGATTCGTGTCACGAGATTGGCAATAATTTTTATATTCATCACTTCCATGGCTGAAAGGAAGGGTCGTTTATCTGTGAAACTGTTTGATTTTTTACGTTGGTGAGTACTCATCCTTTTGACCTGAAATTTGTTGCGTTTTGTCCCAAGTTCAGTAGAGATTCTTATATGGAATTTCAGGAAAAAAAAATTTGAGAGAATTTTTCAGATATTTTATGCAAACCAAGGCTATCCCCTACCAAAACTTGTGAAATTTCGCACTACTCTCTGCAATTTTATTCTGGGCCCGTATAGCGCTGAAAAAATTCACACAAGTACTTTCATATGTTGTTTGCGCCAAGGCAAGGATGCACGACCATAAACAAATCACAAATAGAAGATACGGGGAAGAGAAGCCATGACGTTTCCTTTTTGGAAAACTAGTTTTGTTCACTCTCGGTCTGGGACTTACTTCGTCTTACTCCTTCCGTATTATTATCTGAAATTTTTACTAGACATTTGCCATTGTGTCTATTGAGTTTTGCACGAGATTTGAACCCCAGATTCGTGCCAGAAGATTGGCAATAAATTTTTTATTCATCAATGCCAAGGCTGAAAGGAAGGTTCGTTTGTATGTGAAACTGTTTGATTTTTTTCGTGGGTGAATACTCATCCGTTTGACCTGAAATTTGTCGCATTTTTGTCCCAAATTCAGTGGAGATTCTTATGTGAAATTTCAGGAAAAGACAATTTCGAGAGAATTTTTCAGAAATTTTATGCAAACCAAGGCTATCTCTACCAAAACTTGTGAAATTTCGCCCCACTCTCTGCAATTTTATTTTGGGCCCGTATAGCGTTGAAAAAATTCACACAAGTACTTTCATACGTTGTTTGCACCCAGGTAAGGAGGCACATCCATAAACAAATCACAAAAAGAAGATACGGGGATGAGAAGCCATGACGTTTCGTTTTCGGAAAACCAGTTTTGTTCACTCTCGGTCTAGGACATACTACACCTTACTACTTGGGTATTTTTGTCTTATATTTTAACCAGACATTCGTCACTGTGTCTATTGAGTTTTGTCTGAGATTTGAACCCCAGATTCATGCAACAAGATTTGCAATAAATTTTTTATTCATCACTGTCAGGATGAAAGGAAGGTTCGTTTGTGTGTGAAACTGTTTGATTTTTTTTCGTGGGTGAGTACTCATCCGATTGACTTGAAATTTGTCGCGTTTCGTCCCAAATTCAGTGGAGATTCTTATGTGGAATTTTAGGAAAAAACAATTTCGAGAGAATTTTTCATAAATTTTATGCAAACAAAGGCTATCTCTACCAAAACTTGTGAAATTTTGCCCTACTCTCTGCAAGTTTATTCTGGGCCTGTATAGCGCTGAAAAAATTCACACAAGTACTTTCGTATGTTGTTTGCACCCAGGCAAGGAGGCACGACCATAAACAAATCATAAAAAGAAGATACGGGGAAGAAAAGCCATGACGTTTCCTTTTTGGAAAATCAATTTTGTTCACTCTCGGTATGGGACTTACTTCGCCTTACTCATTCGGTATTTTTGTCTGAAATTTTTACTAGACATTTGTCACTGTGTCTATTGAGTTTTGGCTGAGATTTGAGCCCCAGATTCGTGCCAGAAGATTGGCAATAAACTTTTTATTCATCACTGCCAGAGCTAAAAGGAAGGTTTGCTTGTGTGTGAAACCGTTTGATTTTTTTCGTGGGGGAGTACACATCCGTTTGACCTGAAATTTGTCACGTTTTTTTCCAAATTCAGTGGATATTCTCTCATGAAATTTCAGGAAAAAACTATTTCGGAAGAATTCTTCAGAAATTTTGTGCAAACCAAGGTTATCCTCTACCAAAGCTTGTGAAATTTCGCCCTACTCTCATAATTTTATTCTGGGCCTGTATAGCGCTGAAAAAATTCGCACAAGTACTTTAATATGTTGTTGGCACCCAGGCAAGGAGGCACGTCCATAAACAAATCACAAATAGATGATACGGGGAAAACAAGTCAAGACGTTTCGTTTTTGGAAAACCAGTTTTGTTCACTCTCGGTCTAGGATTTACTCCGCCTTACTCCTTGGGTATTTTTGGATGAAATTTTTACCAGACATTCGTCACTGTGTCTTTTGAGTTTTGACTGAGATTTGAGCCCCAGATTAGTGTCACAAGATTGACAATAAATTTTTTATTCATCACTGCCAGGACTGAAAGGAAGGGTCGTTTGTGTGTGAAACTGTTTGATTTTTTTCGTGGGTGAGTACTCATCCGTTTGACCTGAAATTTGTCGCGTTTTGTCCCAAACTCAATGGATATTCTTTCATGGAATTTCAGGAAAAAAAACTATTTTGGGAGAATTTTTCAGAAATTTTGTGCAAACCAAGGCTATCCCTCTACCAAAACTTCTAAAATTTCGCCCTACTCTCTTCAATTTTATTCTGGGCCCGTATAGTGCCGAAAAAATTCACACAAGTACTTTCATTTGTTGTTGGCACCCAGGCAAGGAGGCACGTCCATAAACAAATCACAAAAAGAAGATATGGGGAAGAGAAGCCAGGACGTTTCGTTTTTGGAAATCCAGTTTTGTTCACTCTCGGTCTGGGACTTACTGCGCCTTACTCCTTCGGTATTTTTGCCTAAAATTTTTATCAGACATTCGTCACTGTGTCTATTGAGTTTTGGCTCAGATTTGAGCCCCAAATTTCTGCCATAAGATTGGAAGTAAATTTTTAAGTCATCACTGCCAGGGTTGAAAGGAAGGTTTGTTTGTGTGTGAAACTGTTTGATTTTTTTCGTGGGTGAATACTCATCCGTTTGACCTAAAATTTGTCACGTTTTGTCCCAAATTCAGTAGAGATTCTTATGTGGATTTTCAGGAAAAAAAAAACTATTTTGGGACAATTTTTCAGAAATTTTGTGCAATCGAAGGAATATCTCATACCAAAACTTATGAACTTTCGCCCTACTTTCTGCAATTTTATTATGAGTCCGTATTATGCTGAAAAATAAAATAAATGAATGGGTAGTTTTCAGATGTGTTTAATTTCATAAGTTAATTCATTTTTTTGACAAATTTGGGTACTTTAAAATATCAATCAAATTTCATAAGAAGATATAAGTTCGGTAAAATTCCAATTGTAAAAATTTAAACTTAATTTTATTTGGACATTGTTCAGTCTTCTGCTGAGAAACGGATACTGTAAACAAGATAGTGTGATTAGCACGGGATCTCTTTCTTCCATTTAAATCATTAACTTAAAAATAAGAGTCGACGAAAGAATGAGTGTATCCATCATAATAACATTAGCATACGAATTTTATAGAGCTGCATGTTTAGATTTTTCCAAATTCACTCATAGAAAAGAAAAAGCTGAATTCCAAAAAACAGAGATTTAATAACACTCATAGATGAGTGTTAAGAAAAAGGTACTACAAACAAAGATGCAGAGGAGAAACATCAATGCCAATGAGGTTAGGTAATACAGTTATGTCTTAAAACAACTAATAAGCTGCACTGCTGCAAATCCGAATAACAAAGTGAATGAATGCTCAGTATGTTAAACTTAAAAAGGCCAACTCCTGAACTGAAATCTTGCATTGCCAAGGATCGTTTACAAAGGACATTCTTCCAAATTTAGGAAGTGGAACCTTTTCGCATCATGTAAACTGTCAAAATTCTCAAACATTGTTGATTGCAAATGATAAATGACAAGTCATTTTTAGTAAACATCGTGTTTTATCAACTTCTAAGTTGAAGAATATTTCTCCACAAGCATATTTTGCCAAATCTTTGAGAAGTTCATGCATGACAAAACATGATTCAAATCCGCTTGGTTGTTGAAAAAACGACCTTGATACTAGATCATCAAATGTTAAGGGCATTGTAGAAAATTTTCAGTTACCCACAACAAAGTTATACTCTCCCTGTCAAAGCTTTTAATCCTCTCTTTGAATATACAAGATTTGTAGAGAGGAGGTGTTGGCTCCCAATAATCACTTTTTATCTCCAACTATACAATACAATACTTGGTCAACAAGAAACTTTACACTTCTCTAACTTTGTTGTTGCTGTTCAGAGTCCTTAAACTTTTAATCCTTGAAAGTGGCAAAATTATAATTGAAACAGTAGCCTGCAAATAAGAAAAGTGGGTTCTATTTTATTCCTTCAAAAGACAAATTTAGAATCAAAAAGACCCACAAAGAGATTCAACAAAACAGTTTGGTTCAGAAATCCACTTTCCAACTCAACACCACTACAATGTTCTAAGAATTAATGTTTAAAGTACTTGCATTTCAAAACTCCATTGTTTCAATTTGCCTATCAGATGTTGGAGTTTGCCCGGGAATTGTATAGGAACTCCTCATCAGAACCCAATTTCAAGCCCTTCTACTTAATTTCTCTGTATCATAAATATCATGGTACACTGCTAGAAACCAACTTTGGAACACCTGTGGAAGAAATAAGGTAGAAACAAAAGCATGAGCACAGTTAAGAGTAAGCAAGTAGTGAATTTGGTTAAATTTATACGAACTTGATTTGGTATTGCAAAGGTTTCATTACTTTAACAGTCAGCTTATCTTTATGTAGTTAGTCATTCGAACCTAATTACAGTAGCATGCATTTTGGTGAGATAGAAGAAAAATATTCATTTGTTCATCAAATATGTTGATTGGTCATAACATGATATTCAATGTTGGAATATTTGTTAATTATCTCAGAAAGACTACAATCATATTGCCTAAGTATCGTATAAAAGATGCTTTAAATTAGTAATTAAAATTAAGATATTTCTAACCCCAGGTATTTATATTATTTAGTTGAACTCATGCATTAAATGGACTAACTAGCAGTGTATGAATCAAATAATTTATAAAATATCAAGTTGAGTTTTATCTTACTGAGGGCTAAATATGATTTTTTTTCTAATAGTAGGAATTGAACACAAGTAGCAGAAGGTTTTCAATAACTCACACTACTGAACCAATGGAGTATAAAGTTTTCTAATAGGCTTTAGTGTTACATTTATTTGCTTCTCATTTATCAAGATATTGAATCTTAGTACTCTTAGAATACAAACAGAAAACTATGAGATCAGTCTCAGCAGGAAAACTAAAATTGGACCATGACAACGTTGTGTGGGTGAACACTAAAATGGATGGATGCATGACCTTACACATTAGACCCTGTTTTAAAAAGATTACTGAAATTTTCTCAGTTTAGGTTGTCACCATAGAACTTCATCAGGGTTGATTCAAGCTATTTCTATTACTATTTTTTCTGTAAAACTCAGTCTTGATTGAACATCATAAAACTTCTTTTAATGTTTAAAAATCTTGATAGAATATCCCAAGAGCTTTTTAATAAAGAAAAAAGTGGTTTAAAAATACTTTTAAATTTAAATTACAAGTTCCTTAGATACAGAATGTCCCTTATGTCCACTGCAGTTTCCATTCATCTTTCCTCCACTCAAAACCCATAACTTCATTTTTGGGATCATTTAGTTCCAGTGATCTATTATTAAGTTTAAGTTCATTTTTTTGTCAGAAACTGTAGTAGCATGAAATAAGAAGATAGAAGAAAAAATGTGACTATGAAAACAAATATACTGAGATAGCTAGATAAGATGAAGATGATGCCGCCATAACTTTCAACTACAGAATACTCTGTTCGGAATGGATGCCAAATGCCATACCACAATCACTATCTAAAAATAGGAAACACATTTGGTTGGAATTTAATTTAAACAGAAAAATTGAAATAATTTTGCACGAAAATAAGAATAAAATAAAAGTAATTGATTGATGAAAAACGTAGCTGAGCCCTCCTCCTTTAATAAATATAATCAGGTTAAGTATAATATGTGCTGCTCTTGTTTGGAAAATGGCAATTATAGGGTTACTGTTTGCAACTAAGAAAATTGAATCGAAAAGTACAAAGATATTGTGGAGAATTAGAACCTGTTGAAGTGGCAGACAAATTGAAATAGGTGCACGTCTAATTTTGAACTTGTGACTCGTCTTATGATCGAACATCCAGTTTTTGGATGTGAGCAATCTTTCCCCAGTCTTCTCCATCTGGTTTCCGACAACGCTCCCTCAGCAATGGACAATTCGAGATTGTAAGAGAAGAGATGGATTTGGGGAGACCCTCCGCTGGTAAGCATTCAAGGCTGGGACAATCATAAAGTGCGAGAGAGGAGAGGTGGCAGATACCCTTGTAGTGCATCTTTTTAAGATTTGAACAATTATACATATATAGAGAGGTGAGAGAGCGTGGCAGCAAAACTTCATCGGGAAAACACTCCACCTCCAAATGTTCAATACACAAGTGTTGAAGACATGTGTTGGGATCCAAGTTCTCTCTCAAGGAGGCGATAAGGTTTAAACATGAAAGAGAGATATGTTTTATATTTAATGGCAAACCTCCATCTGGGAACAACTCAACTTCTGGACAATTAGTTATCTCCAGCTCGGTAAGGGACGGAAACATGATTTGCATGGGTTTGGGAAACAGGAATGATTTAAATTCAGGGCAATCGTCCATATATAGTTCTACGAGATGATTATTAGCGGACTCCTGTGAAATTCTTCTTAGGTTTTGGCACTTTTCCAGCCAAAGTAAACTGAGTTTTGGAAAGAAATCTAGCCGAAAGATTGTAAGCGAGTCGCAGCCTCCATCAATATGCAGGATTTCAAGCGGCGATGTACTGTTTCCGCTAATTGTGAGCTCATCACTAACAACTACTTTCTTTAAATGAGTACCTTTCAGTTTGGGACATTCCTTCACATGAAGCTCTTGAAGACGTGGAAAAGAAGTAGTTTTACACTCCCATTCTTCCCATTCCTTCATATTCCAGAATGACAGACTCTCCAAGCTTACAAACGAAGAGTTGGTCCCATAAAATTCAGCACCAATGCTCACTATTCCATCAAGACCTGTAATCTTGAGGATCTTCAGTGATGACAAAAGTCCAAGGGGAGGCAAACCTAGGAAATACTTACAGTCATGCAACTCTAAGAACACCAAGTTTGATAACGAATTATCGAATACCCAACTTGGGAATTGTGTGCCACCATAGTTCCTGATTGACAAATGCTCCAAGTGTTTGGAGGGTTGTAGATTATGAAGTACTTCCTTTTCTTTCCTTGGATCATCAGGGATGTGGTCCGACTTCCATTCTAAGTCTAGCTTCACAAGGTGTTTATTTTTCACATTTGCTTCTGCTCCATCCAAAGGATTCACAATATTCTGCACCTCTTTAATTGAAAGCATTCCATGAAGATCGAGTCCTCCCAACTCTTTCGTACTGACCTCATTATTTCTATCGACGACAAACGTATCCAATACTTGAAGATTCTTCAATTCTCCAAAATGCATTGGCATCTTTGACACTCTTGTAGCTTGAATTTCCAGGCAACGCAATTTGGTAAGTTTATGCAAATTTAAGGGCAACTCCTCCAACTCTGAACAACGCTTCAACTTCAGTATTAGTAAGTTATAGAGCAAACATACCGAGTCAGGTAGCTTTTGTATCGCAGTACTCGAAAGATCTAACGAATGGAGATGTTTAAGATCACTTACAGAATCCGGGACTTCTTTAAGGTCTGAACAACCACGGAAAGATAAAATGCGTATAAACTTAATCTTGGAGAACAAATCATGTATCGAAATCTTGAAACGCCATTGATATCTCGCATATTCTGAGATAGGAAGAAATGAACGAAGTCTTTTAGCGTCAGTTAAACTCTGAAAACCATCAAAACTTTTGACGTCATAGAATTCAAATGAAAAATGACGGGTTGTTTTTGGTATACATTGGCCTTTATCAAATTTCAACCTGAAACAGAAATCTGCACAAACATATTTTGCCAAATCATTCAGAAGGTCATGCATGACGAAACTTCTCCCGAAACTTGATTGCTGAAAAAAAGACCGTGACAGTAGATCATTGAAGTACTCTTCACCAACTTGTTCTGGATGTCTAATCTGTTGAGGACTTTCTAGAAAATTTTGGGCCATCCACAATAAAATTAACTTCTCTTTCTTAAACTCATAATCTTTGGGGAATAAGGCACAATAAGCAAAGCACCTTTTAAGATGAGAAGGAAGATAGCAATAGCTCAGAAATAGTGCAGGGATAATTTCATTGTCTTCTTTTGGTAACTCCCATATCTCACTTTTCAATATGTTTTTCCAATCTGAAATGGATGACTTTTTGCGTAAAAGACTTCCAATTGTTTTCAAAGCTAGAGGCAATCCGTTGCACTTCTCAACTATCCTTCTACCAATCTCCTTGAACTCATCATTCAATTCAAGATCATAATCTTTTAATGCATGATTTTTAAAAACATTCCAGCCTTCATCCTTTTCTAATTGCTTTAGGCGATGCACTTTAGACTTCATGTTAGAAGCAACGTTCTCACTACGAGTTGTGACAAGAATTCTACTTCCTGGAGCCCCATAGCTAAGAGGAGTTCGCACAGCTTCCCATTCTTCTCGTCTTTCGTTCCAAACATCATCCAAAACAAGCAGAAATTTCCTTCCTGACAATTTTTCTTTCAATTTTTTGTGAACCATTTCTAGGTTCCCACTATCATCTGTTTTATCAGTGACAGTCTCAAGAATTGTTCTTGTCACTGTCAAAACATGAAAATGATCAGAAACACAGACCCAAGCTTTGATATCAAATTTTGCATCTTCGATATTTCGATCATTGTACACATGTTGGGCGAGTGTGGTCTTACCCAACCCACCCATGCCCACAATGGAAAGTATTGATGGCTGGTTAGAATTGTCAGTTTCAGATGTGAGCCAATTAATGATTATATCTTTGTCAGCATCTCTGCCATAAACAACACTTTCAACCACCAAAGAAGATGATGGCACTTTACTACCTGATCCATCACCAGAATAAGTACCCTCCTTCAAACCAAGAGCACCCTTTTGATTTGCAAGATATTCTAGTTTTTCCAAGACTTCTTTCATCCCTGATTCAATTTTCCTATTAAATGAAGTGAAAGTAGAGTTGAAAAAATTTGATACCTTGTAAGTAAAGGTTTGAGGTTCATATTGAGCTTCGACTTGGGATCTGGTGAGTTCATAGTCTATTTCACCCAAAAGATCCTCTGCATCAAAGACAGCCTCTTTGACAGCAAAAAGCCATGCTTTGATGTGTGGATCTGTGAACTGCTTTAGTTCAGCATCATCAGCTAGAGCGTTGATGGAGTGCAGCATGATGTTCAAATTTCCAAGGAGCTTCTCATCAAGTTTTCTTCCACGAAAGAAGTCCAGAAGTTGAGGAGAAGCGAGCTTGTCGAATGCAACCTGAAGAAAGGCCGAAAGAAGAGAACCACCAACAAGTTCTGCTGCCATGGTAGGAATGAGTTGGAAATGAAGAGAATGGAAGTGTGTGATTTGAAATGGACAGTGATTAAGTGCAAGGAATCTTTGTCTTTGATGGCTACTCAACCAATATTCACAGCTGTAAGGAACCAATATTCCCATCAACGGTTTCTGATAAAAAAAATGTTCACAGCTGTAATCCATGAATGGATGTCTCACAATAAGATGCAATAAACAAATATGCGTAGTAATTTTATATATGCCTCTTAAACTTTAATTGCTTTGATATTCTCTAACTTCAGAATATAAAAATATATATATATATATATATATATATTCCGCATCAGATATATTATACTTAAGCATAATTTGAATAATGTTGTGGTGTTTTCAATGTGTAATAGTGTGATTAAAATACTATATATGCAAACAAGGTTTTGTTTGTTTTAGTAATTAATTATATAGTTTCGTGATTTTAGGGTATTTTGTAATATTGATAACTTTGTTTGAGTTTATTAAAAAAAAAATACCCATCTTATGTCTATGTTTTTTTTTTAATGATCCAATTTGTTTCTTAATATGTTGTTCGATTCTATTTTATAATATTTACACTTTGTTTATGAATTTCCAGGGTAGTTTGATTAGTTATGTTTGTGTAAATACGGAGAGAATGAAATAAGATGTGAGATACTTAAAGGGTCTTATAAAGCTGGATAGAGTTATTTTAAGATATTATCTATTCTTAAATAAATATGATATGTTTTGGCAGTGGAAATATAGTGTGTTCTATTGACGGCGATATTAAAGATATTAAAAAGATTTTACCAGCAACTCAAAAGACTTTGCATTTGTTTTAGGAAGAAGTTACTAGGAAAATGTTGAAGAATATTTTCAGAAGTTGTAGCTATAGCATATTCGCCTTGGTCATGCTATCTATAACACTGTGACTAGAATAATGAAACAATTCCATGTACTTGATCTTCTGTTTTTTTGAAAATTGTTGTGTTTCTAAACATCGTCAACCTCCTTTTCATGATGCTGAAATTGTTTACTTTTGTCTGTTTGAGGTTGTTTTTTTTATATATTAGGCCCTTCTCCATACAATTCTTCTAATGATCTCGGTATTACTTAGCTTTTGTTGATGCATATTTGCGTTTTAAGTGGCTTTATCTCATATCGTCTAAGTTTCAGGTTCTCTTGGTTTTTCTTCGTTTTAAACTTTTTGCTGAAACAAATTGGTTGCAGTTTTAAAACGCTTACAAACGGTTTCTTGTTGTTGTTACTTGGATGGATGTATGGCCTTGTTCATTGGACCCTCTTTTAAGAAAATTGTCTGACTTTATTGTAGTTAAACACAAATGAGCTATAGAATCTTGTACCATGTTAGATTTCAGCTTAAAAGCATTTCACATTAAGACTTGAGACAAGCAATATGGAACTTTTCCCAACATCCCATCAAAGCCTCATAGCAGAAATTAAAGGTTCTAATCTTATATCTAATAAACATTCAAGATAACCAAATTCAAAAAACAGAGATTTACTCACACTCAGATGTGTTTAGAGTAAGCAAGTAGTGAATTTGGTTAAATTTATACGAACCTCATTTGGTATAAGTGTTGCAAAGGTTATCTTTATATAGTTAGTCATTACAATCTAATTAGTTATTAGTTTATGATACACACATCCACTGGATTGTAAGGGCATGAAGAAAAAGGTACTACAAAGATGCAGAGGAGAAACATCAATGCCAATGAGGTTAAGAGTAAGATCTCTGAAGAGGGTCTCTTCTACTTCCTCCAGATATAGAATAGATACTGTAAAAAAAGATAGTATGAATGTTTGATTAGTAAAGCTTCTTGTCTTCCAATTAAATCATTAATTTAAAATCAAAACCTAACAAAAGATAAGTCAACACATCATCGATACATTAGCATAATAAATTTTCAGTCCTGCATGCTGGGGAATGCCGAAGCCCTGAATATTCTGAACAATATTCAAGCTATTTCTATTACTATTTTTTTCTGTAAAACTCAGTCTTGATTGAACACCATAAGACTTCTTTTAATGTTTAAAAATCTTGATGGAATATCACAAGAGCTTTTTAATACAGTAAAAAGCGGTTTAAAAATACTTTTAAATTCCAATTACAAGTTCCTTAGATCCCTTATGTCCACTGCAGTTTCCATTCATCTTTCCTCCACTCAAAACACATAACTTAATTTTTGGGATCATTTAGTTCCAGTGATCTATTATTAAAGTTTAACTTCATTTTTTTGTTAGAAACTGTAGTAGCATGAAATAAGAAGAAAGAAGGCAAAAAATGTGGCTATGAAAACAAATATACTTAGATAAATGAAGATGACGCCACCATAACTTCCAACTACAGAATACTCTGTTCGGAATGGATGCCAAATGCCAGACCACCTTCACGATTTTCGTAGGATTCTAAAATTAGGAAACACATTTGGTTGGAATTTAATTTCAACAGAACAATCGAAATAATTTTGCACAAAAATAAGAATAAAATAAAAGTAATTGATTCATGAAAAACGTAGTTGAACCTCCTTTAATAAATATCAAGAGTTTAAGTATAACATGTGCTGCTTTTGTTTTGGAAAATGGCAATTATAGGGTTACCGTTTGCAACTAAGAAAATTGTAATGGAAAAGGTAGAAAGATATTGTGGAGAATTAGAACCTGTTGAGGTGGCAGACAAATTGAAATAGGTGCACGCCTTGTGACTCATCGTATCACCACATAATCCAGTTTCAGTTTTTGGATGTGAGCAATCTTTCCCCAATCTTCTCCATCTGGATTCTGACAACGCTCCTTCAGCAATGGACAATTAAAGATTTCAAGAGAAGAGATGGATTTGGGGAGACCCTCCGCTGGTAAGCATTCAAGGCTGGGACAACGATGAAGTGTGAGAGAGGAGAGGTGACAGAGACCCTTGTAGTGCATCTTTTTAAGATTTTGGCAATTCCAGATTGCTAGAGAGGTGATAGAGCGTGGCAGCAAAACTTCATCGGGAAAACACTCCACCTCCAAATTGCTAATAGACAAGCTTTCCAGACATGCGTTGGGATCCAAGTTGTCTCTCAAGGAGGCGATAAGTTTTAAACATGAAAGAGACATTTCTTTTATATTTAATGGCGAAATTCTTCTTATGTTTTGGCACGTTATCAGTTCAAGAGATAAGAGCTTTGGAAAGAAATCTAGTCGAAAGATTGTAAGAGAGTCGCAGCCTCCATCAGTATGCAGGGTTTCAAGCGGCAATGTGTTCATACTGTTTCCGCTAATTGTGAGCTCCTCACTAACAACTACTTTCTTTAAATCAGTACCTTTCAATTTGGGACATTCAACCACATAAAGCTCTTGAAGACGTGGAAAAGAAGTAGTTTTACACTCCCATTCTTCCCATTCCTTCATATTGTAGAATGACAGTCTCTCCAAGCTTACAAACGAAGAGTTGCTCCCATAAAATTCAGCACCAATGCTCACTATTCCATCAAGCCCTGCAATCTCAAGGGTCTTCAGTGATGACAAAAGTCCAAGGGGAGGCAAACATAGGCAGTATTTAC
>Ga0123342_1005053_pt1 | contig 19535 bp, 15 predicted proteins | sample Turbeawhitnodule_FD_89960 | JGI IMG/M metagenome (GOLD analysis project Ga0123342, IMG submission 89960) | Root nodule microbial communities of legume samples collected from Mexico - Turtle bean Mexico white nodule | ecosystem: Host-associated > Plants > Roots > Nodule | place: Mexico: Nepantla... | reverse complement strand
GTTCTGGATGATCTGTCCCCTGACCTCTATGCCGCCTGATCTGTCGGTGGTTTAGGGTTACGGACCCCCCGATCACCTCTCTTGGCGATCGTCTCCCTTGTCTCTTTGTCACCCGGTCCACGTTTCACCCTGCGAGTGGCCCACGTGGTTCTCTACTGCTGACGTCATATGCGACCGATGACCGATCGGATCAATTAAGATGTATGCACTCTAAGGGGAAAAGATTATGTGCAGTTGAGTTGCGTACTAAGATTGTGTGCATTGTAACATACTCCTCTCATCTCAAACATCCTTTTACTTGAGATAAAGTTCTTGTGATAGAAGGTTGTTACAAGAGGTAACCTAAAAGTAATCTAAAAAATGGACTTGTGATCCTTGGTAAAGGTACACTTTTGAAACTACTTACTTACTTATAGTTTTTATAAGTCTTGTACTAACTTGATCGTCGGAATGCAATCAACCGGTAAGACTCCCTCTTTTTCAAACAGAGCCGCGTTCCACCATCAAAAATAGGAGTAACCACTACTTGTCTTTGAAGACAACAAGCGACCAGGTCAACCAACGAGAACAAATATAATAAAAATAAATATAATTATTTATAATAAAAAAGAATTAATATAATTACATTTAATGAAATATTAATAAAATAATAGTATTAACAATATTAATTATAAATATCAATAATAATAAATTTAATATTAAAAATAGTAATAGTTTTTAAAATTAAGTAATCTTGAAAATATTTTTCCATTATTTTTCCCATAAATAAATTATATTTTCTTTTTTCTCAACTAACGAACTTCTATTTCAACTATTTTTACATATATTTCTCATAATTTCTGATGATGAAAAAAAATAGTGTAAGAATATTTGTATAGTGGAGGAGTTTGTTGGGATCATAACAAATCGATTAAGGCTCTCTGTAATGAATTTACATTGACTATTTAATTGATTAGAATGAGAGTCTTATAATTGATTACGTTCTTAATCGATTAGAAACTATTTTTTTATTAATTTATAAACATTTATTTATATAAATAAATATATAAACTTTTATTTATAAATATTTTTTTTATTTTAATTCAAATCTTTCAAAATTTGTCATATGTATTTTTTTAAATCAATTAATAATGCAATTATATCTTTCACACCGTAATATTGGTTCTAAATAAGAAAATATAATTATCTTTTTATTCTTTGAATATAATAATTTAAAAAAAATCAATTTGGTTACAAGAATTTAAAAAAAAAGTTTAGTTTAATGTTGATGACATGGCACATATAATAGATATAATAGTTCTGGACTATCGAAATTTTAGAGTTTAGAAATTGAAAAAAGAAAATTGAGGGAGAGCCAGGCAGCGAAGAACACACAAATAATGATTAATATAAGAGATTTTCCCTTTAATTTGACTTGCGATTTCAAGAGTGTGTTTTTGGTTACCAATGTCAAGTGTATAGTGGAAATCCTGGAAAGACTGTAAATCAGGATAAGTTTCCGCAACTATAGTTAGTTTCTCACGATACATTAGGGTCAAAAGAGTGTTTTTTAAGAACCCTACCCAATTGAAATGAACTCTGCAGAAGTCAATGCATTTTCTCACGACAATCAATTTCTTCAATTTTTCTTTACCAGGAAACCCACCCCTTAAGCAGACATAACTTGTACGTAGTGCAATGTGTTAATTTGAGCATAACAATACTTTCAATTAAGAAAACATAGTTTCAGACTTTGAAATGCAGCGCCTAGAGATGAAAGCTGAAAGAAAGAAAGAACTCACTAAATTTTCATCTACAACACCATCACTAAAGAACCAACATCAAAAGAAAAACTTTGAAGTTTTCTATGTCTATGAACCTGCCTACTTCCTGAAAACGAATTAATCAATAAAATCAGGATGCGTACAACAAGGGGTTTGATTAAGAAGTGACTACTAAAATTCTTTAAAAATATTATAAAAAGACACCCTACTTGTCATGGTCTATGGTAAAAGTAGTAATTAAAAGAGTATGAGAAGAAACGCCTCCCACTCAATCACGGACAAGATAAAGAGAATGACAAAAAAAATCTTTGGAAATAATGATAGATAACGAAGATCATGAGCTTTGCATTTTCTCTTGGAGCATTGGTAACTGCAACTCTCTTCAATCCATAATTTTCAATCTATTTCCTCACTTTATCAAGGTCATTCAAAGGCTTCCATTGCTCTGTTGCCAATCTAAACAACCCATCATGAATTATCTTCTAAAGCTTCACAAACATTTCTTACCTCGAGAACATGGCTTCCTTATCATCAACACAACCCTTGATTCTAGCAGCGCTTCCTAGTCGTCATCTCTCCCTTGACTTCACCACAATAGTTGTCCGTCTCTGCCTCCCTCTCTTTTAATTTTTTTTCTTTCAATTTTTCAAATCCTAAAATTACGTTAAGTCCACGTGTACAAACTTGTCACTGTGTGCATCACACGTCATTGGTAGAAACTTAACGGAAGAAATCAATTTTTTCTTTTTTTAAAACCTTAAAACCAAATTGAATTTTTTAAAAACTATATATTAACTTTAAATTTTGAGACAAAAAAATAATTATACCAAATAAAAATTACAATTTTCAAACACTAAAATAAATATAAATATTTATATATATATCATATTATTTTAGTTCAAATATTTCAAAAATTTAAGACAAACATTTTAATAAATTAATAAATTACACAATTTTTTTTATTTATTTAAACAACATCAATATACATTCTACAATCATCCCATTCACTTTACTTATATCCAATTTTTCCTTCCATTTTGGAAAGCCCCATAGTCTTCTACACAAATCCTTAGAAATAATCTTCTACTCAAATCCTTAGAGCAAAAACATGAATAATGTTCTCTTTTAAATTGTGGGCGTCATTCATCATAATAACTATAAGAAGGTAGAATTTGGGGGCATTTGTAGTAATAGTATGATCAGTGCACTTAAAACGGTCTAAGGATGATTATTCATTTACCAATAATCATTCTACAAATGTTACACTAGGAAAAAAAAATACTTATAAACTCATAAATCTTGCGGCAAATGCAGCACTGGGACACGCAGCACCTACTTGTTCAAATCAAAGCTTCTGATTCGGTCATTCTGAGCACCGACTAGTCTTTAGTACACACTTTTTCATGAATCTGAAGCTGTTTCTTTTATTATACTTTCTTTTCTTTTACCTTCATTTTAAGTGATGTATTTGCCTTTACTTGTTTCAGGTAGAGCCAGGATTTGGTTTCCTTATTGAGTAAAATCAAAAGTTAAGATCAAAATCAAGAACAACCCACCAACATCACCATGCAGAGGTGGAACTGGAACAGAAAGAAACCCCCCATTTTCCCTTTGCTCGTGCTTATCTTGCTGTTTTTCATAGCCTTCTCAACCCTCCACAGTGAGCACACCATACAACGAATCCATGAAATCCCAGATCATATTCATAATCACCAAGAAGTTTCTTCAGCCACCTTTGTCAAACCCAACCTCTCTGGTCACCTCAAGCAAGCTCCAGGTATGGCGTTTATCTTCACTGCTTGCTTTGTGCTTCATTGGAGGCTGAAAATTGAAGGCTTTACGTGTTTTCTGGGCAAATTTTTTAAGCTTTGTGCTTTCTCTGACTTGTTGAAATGGGATTGTTGGATTTTAGAGGTTTTGGATAGATTCAGTAGATGCAACTCTACTGTTGAGTATAGTGGCCAGAAAGTTGCTTGGCGTGGTGATTCCTGGCAGTCTGGTCGCCGGAGAGTGACGCCGGAAAGTTGTGATGTTTTTTCAGGCAAATGGGTATTTGATAATGTTTCACATCCACTGTACAATGAGTCAGATTGCCCTTACATGTCTGACCAATTGGCCTGTCACAAGCATGGAAGGTCTGATTTGGGTTACCAGTATTGGAGATGGCAACCACATAACTGCAATTTGAAGAGGTGGTTCTCTCTCTGAGCTTTGTGTTTGTGGTTTTTAGGGGAGTCACCATGTTCAAGTTATTGCTTTAGATTTAGAGCTTGTTTGGAGGAAACTTCGAAAAAATGAAAAGAAAAATAAAATCAGTTTCCCTTAGCTTGTGCGTAAAAATCAGATTTTGGAAAAGCTAATAGGAAATAATTTTTAAAAATTTGCTTATGTATAACTTCATCTTAACTTATGGAAAAACTAATTTTATTTTTTCTTATTTTGTTTTCCTCCTAGACTTATGAAGAAGTTTCTCTAAACAGGCCTTAGTGGTGACATGAGTTGGAATGATCCAATTCAATGGCTTAAAGGTTGTCATTATTTTGTGAAGTTGATGTATGACCAAGATTGAGTTTTGTAAAGGTCCAAGTAGAATAACATTTGCTGAGTTGTTTGTTAGGTAGGAACCAAGAATTGAAAGGAGAAAGAAAGGAAAGATTTTTATTGAATAGAATGAAAGAACAAGAAATAGGAGACCTCTCTCTCTCTCCAAGAGTTTCCTCTTCACAAAAGATTTCTCATTAATGTTCAATATACAGAATCAATTTCCTTCCCCTCTCCTATCCTTCTTCCCCAACTTATATCTAACACCAGTCTAACTAACTAACTAAACTAACCTATTAATATTCTATCTTAATTAATTTCTCCTTCTCCTTATATCCTAACATTGTTTCTGTGGATAGTTGATTTTTTTTCTGGTGCCTAAATGTAGCATTAGATAGGGGTTGTGTAAGTGTTTATTTAACTATTGAGTTAAAGATGTTTAATCCCTACAAATTGGGAATGTTCTCCTTTAGTCCCTAACATGTTGTCACTGTTACTGGAAACATGAGTGTGAGATCAGGGGAACTGCAAGCGAACATTTTTCTACTTATAGGAAGTAAAAACATATTTAATCCTTTAATTATTTCTGTGATAGGTTAGGTTCCTTTTGATAAGATTCACTGAATTCTTGTATAAAACAGGTGGAATGTGAAAGGAATGTGGGAGAAGTTGAGAGATAAAAGGCTAATGTTTGTTGGAGATTCACTAAATAGAGGGCAATGGATATCAATGGTATGTTTATTACAATCAGTAATTCCTGCTGATAAGAGATCAATGTCACCAAATGCCCATCTCACCATTTTCAGAGCAGAGGTAAGAAACCTATTCTGGAAACATTTTTATGATGTTATAAATGTAATCCATACCAATATGCCTTTTTCCATCATTTAACTGAATTTCTTTACCACATTGCATGCTCCAAGACTTGGGTTGATGGGGTCTAGTTCACAAGTGCAATTCTCTCGAGTTTCACTTCCATCACACTGCTATTTTTATGCTAATTTTCAGGATTACAATGCAACTGTGGAATTTCTCTGGGCTCCTCTGCTTGTTGAATCTAATTCTGATGATCCAGTAAATCACAGACTAGATGAACGCATAATTCGTCCTGATACAGTTCTTAGACATGCATCACTGTGGGAAAATGCTGATATTCTTGTTTTCAACACATACTTATGGTGGAGACAAGGCCCAGTTAAGCTATTGTCTGTATCAATTCATCAATGTACAAGTCGTTAGTTAAAGAAAAAAATTCTTCTCTATTCTAATGGATCTTGTATTTTCTTCTATTGCAGATGGACTGCTGAAGAAAATGGAGTTTGTGAAGAATTGGATGGGCGAGGAGCCATGGAGTTGGCCATGGGAGCTTGGGCTGAATGGGTATCTTCTAAAGTTGATCCCCTCAAGAAGCGAGTCTTTTTTGTGACCATGTCACCAACTCATCTCTGGTGAGCACCCAATCTATCTTTTGTATGATCAAATGCTAAGGGAAAAACATTGCTAGTATGCATTCTTGGACATAAACCTTTTTCCATAGGTTATATTATGATACAATAGCTAGAGGTGAAACCAATTTTGACTAGTCTAGATTAACATTTTTGTGCATTTTTAGAACTTTTAACAGAATTATATTGATGATTATTATTGATCTAAACCGTGTTTCATTTGGATAATCCAATGCAAATTCTATGTCGTTTACAATTTTCCTGTAGTAGAGTTTTTAATTCCTTGGCTTCTACTCGTCCCTCTTCCATGACGGTGCTGTTCTGTTAAATTAGCACTATAAAAGGACTTGTAATTTCTGGTTTGAATTTTGACTTTATCTGAAATAATCTTAATACGATTTTGTCATGTCAAGATATTTTAGATTTTACAGAGTCTAACTCAACTGGTTAAACAGTGTTTGGAAGTTGTTGTAAACTTCCTGGTACCTATTAAAGGTTGTCAAACTCGAGTTTGCAGAGCTTCCACAAACCTGACTTGTATAATAGTTGATTCTTAAACTCAGTGATCTGTAAACTCTTATAAAATAGAAAAAGTAATATTAGAAGAGTTATTAATGACATATAGGCACAACAAAATGTTATTAACACAACAATAATTTAATATTTCAACTTCATAATAAAGCTAACTAGCAAATACCACTAATAAAGTGTGATTATACATCAATCCAGAATTAGATCAAGCTACAGCAGTAATCAAGTTATATACAAATTCGTAAAAATGTAAGTCATTGTAGGATCTTGTGTACTAAACTACTTTCTAGGATGAAAGCATCTAGAGTTTAATAGCTTAGATCGTGTGATAAAGCATGTTGCTTATCAGAAACGCCTATTGTGTACTTGCAATCTGGTTTTCTCCATAGCTGGTTTTGTTCAATTAGTTAGCAGCTAATAAGGGTTTCTAACTAATTCTAAACAATCTTTTAATGCTCTTTATAAGAGCATCGGCCTCCCTTGTAGAGAAAAGGATTGCTTGTCCTTTGTTTCATGTGCTCTTTGTTTGTTCGTGTTCTTTGTTTGTCCGTCTCTAAAAGTGCATTTCGCAACCAGTTTTGCACTAGTTCTTCCATTATTTGTGGGCTCATTCTCGTTCTTCCATTGTTCGTGAGCTCATTTTGGCACGTTGTGCACAATAGTCATTAAAGTGAAAATATTTTAAAATAAGCTATTTTTCAAATCATTTGAGTCATGGTAAAACAGTTATTGTGAGGTCAATGGGGAAAAAAGTTACACTTGATTTCAAATTCATGAACAACATGCTTCTTGATTTGAGAGTTTATGCGAGTTTTTTGATATAGAATTAACTCATTGTCTTCCTGAACATTGTAAAAGATTTTAAAACTTAATTTGGGAGTTTGACATCATGATTGTGTTCAATTCCCCTATCATGTGTTCAATTGTGAAAGGGCGACTTTTTAGGACCAAGTTATTGATGGTTGACCTTTTACTATTGAGTTTAATTATCATGCGGATTTGTATTGTTTCTATTTTTGATGTGTTTTTGAACGGAACCTCTTTATTTTGTCGAGTATATAACAAATCCTTGCAATGATGAACAATCATTGTAAAATATACCTTGAATGCTCATCTTTGTACTTCATGAAATGATGCCTCTTTTTTGGTGACAATAGTGCATTTTCAAGACATGACATTTTGGAATGGGCGCATTGTTTTGTGCAAAATGAGTTAATGTTCATTCTAGAGACACTTTTACCACCTTTTTGACACTTTGTCTTTGAGCACACTTGTCTTCCTCTCCATCATTTGTATCCTCCAACTTGTACTCCTTTCCTTTCGTCAATCAAGATACAATCTTATTCCAGTCATTTTCTTCATCATTTTCAAATTCTTCCTATGGCCCCTAGTTACTAGGAAGGTTGGTAGCATTGTAGATGAGTGTTGTTCAAAGAGTCACAATTGACTCTTTCTCCATAGAGGGGGGACATGGTGGAGGAGAAAGCCCTCCTCCACCTTTCATTGGTGCTATCACGGTGAATGCCTCTTCCCTCATGGAGATAGTGTGTTGTTCCTTGGTTTTGACATAAGCAACAAACTATTTCTCAAGAGGTTGTAGAACTAATAGGGTTGAGTAGGTTGAGAGGTAAACGAAAAGATAGGTTTCCCTTATTTTTTATCCTGAGTACTCACGGATATTCAGTGAAGTTGCTTCATACGCCTTTGAGTATACCTTGAGGGATTCTATTAAAAAGCTCCTCAAATTGTTTACTATATGTGAATGTGATAGTGACGTTGTTGGGCCCATTATGGTCGGAACGTGTTCTGTCGAGAATAGAGTGTACAAAACTCCTCCTGTATATGCCATATATTTTACCGTTGTAGATGAGTGTGTTTTCAAAGAAAACGATGTCTTTTCTCCTTTATTTAACTTTGAATGTTAATGTTTATTGTTATGATTGTGGCCTTCAAATGGTTGGGTCTTTTTGAAAAGCTTTCAAATTATATGTCAATATATTCAAATAACCCCTACCATACGCAAATGTATGTTCTTTTACCAATTACAACATGAGTCTGAAGCTAGTTGGGTGTTATTGAACAATGACAATATGGTCCAATTTTTACTATCTACACATTATCCTTCAAAAACTTTAAGAATAAATTCTTTAAACTCAAGTGCTCTCTCGAGGAACCCTAAAAGACTTTATTGTTTTACTCTAACTTCACTCCTCGGTTCCCACTTTTTTTTTATAAAACTTAGATAAGTTTAGGTCTAGGGAACAATATTTGGCTTAGTGTTGAGGAGAGGACAAATATTGAAATCATCAAAAGTCTTCCTCCCTCAATCAACAACAAAAGGTCTTATTAGTGTGCCTTATGTAGAGGACCTTATAGCTCGATTTAAAGGTAAGATCATAGTCTCTTAGTATCATATCCTTTTTTCTTTCTTGATATACGAACCCTAGTTGTTTCATGCAGAGGTCATGGGGTTCAGATTATATGCAGTTGGGCACTAAGATCTAGGTTCCGTCCATGGATAATAATCCACTAGTCGATTTCCAGAGGTCCTCAAAGAAAAAGAAGGGTAATGCTTTGTCATCAAATTCGGTTACAAGATGCAACCAGTGCAAACAAAAATTGTGATACTAGATGCTCCATAAACAACTTTCGTACCTCCTCCTCCATCGTCGAACTCTGATAAAGTCTCCTTAAGTAACAAAGGGTTCTTCTATACTCATTCGGAGTAACGATAGACCTTTAACTTGGGTAGATCACGTTTCTAACAACATGCCTAACACAAACTCATTGTGGTGTGTTAGCGTGCAAGTCAGGTGAAAATTGGGGGTTCCGTCTTTTTGTGCCTTTTGGATGTTGAGCTTCAGACCGTGGACTTAGCACGTTGCTTTGATTCATGCAAGGTCACGATGGCGAGGTGTATGACAATCATGCATATTATTGGAAAGGAGTGGTTGTTGGTACCAAAGGTGGTTAGTAGGTCGATGTAACCATGGGTATAGACTCTTTCCCTAATAGGCTAGGAAAGGATTTGATGAGTGAGCTAGAGATGTCTTGCTTTAGGAAAGTCAACCAATATAGTATGTCGCCCAAGCTTCTTTAACTCATTAGTACTTTTCTTACTCGCCAGTTGACGATGATGGTAGTCTTTAGTATTTCGTAATTGTCAGTCATGAACCTATATGTCGAGCTGGTCACGTAGAACTTGGAGTTCGTTATGTTGATCATGTAGCCTATGGAGCTTGTTGTGTTGTTGTTGGAGGTTGTATGATGTTGTTGTCAAACAAGCTCCAGGTCTTTGGCTAGCTAAACCCAGATGTTCTCTTCACTCTATTGATGCATGGCTGCAATCTAATTCTGTATTTGTTCATCATTCTTTTGAAATAGGCTCTCCATGTGTCTTTTGAGGTTGTTTACGATTGAAGAAGGATCCATCTCACTGTTTGAAGAGGAGATGGTATTTTGGTTTGTAGTAATTACCATAAACATGAGTGTCTTGGGAACGATTTACCTGAGCTTCACGATGGACGCCAAAAGGTTTCACCAGAAGGTAGAGTGTCGTTGTACAAGCTGTAGAAGAAGCAAAATCTCCTTGTCGAGCTAGTGGGCTCCTTGAGGATGAGTTATGATTGAAATGTCGGAGTATTGAATGAAGGTTTACCAAGACTCTCTAATGCATAAGTCAGTAAAAGTTTTAGAATAATGTAATATAAGAGTGAAGAGAATTAGGTAGGTACCCCCTTATACACACCGGATTCGAGTATCTTGAAAGTGGGTGGTACAAGGTTCAACATTAATTAAAACTACTCTTTACCTTCTCCCTCTGTCCAATTGAAAAATGACACATCCCTCAACAACAACAAAAGCCTTGTCACACCAGACTACATGGACTAAATGGATCAGATTGAGCCCAGTTAAAGACCAATCTATCCATGATTCACTATGAGATCCCTCTTGACAATATCTTTGAATGTCCTTGTCAGTCTCCATCCTCTTAACAGAAAAATATCTCAGCAAAAAGTCTCTTTTAAATAGCAACAATTTCTTTTAATTGTCAGTGTTGAGGTGTCACTATTGAATTAGAGGGACAACAGAAGGAATGGTGGAAAATGGACAAATGAATTGATTCCATTCAACATTCCCCTTTTTCTCTGGTTATTTGGTTCCTATATGGGGTCTTCCATAGACACTTGAAAAGAAAAAAAAAATTGGCTTTTGCTGAAGTCACGAGTTCATGAAAATTAGATGTGAATTATAAATATATACATTCGTTATTAATGGTGCATAATATTGTTTTGTTATACTCATATTTAGTTCCCAAATGCATCTCATTCGAATGACTTGATATCTTCTCATTTATATCGCTAAACCTTTCTATACCATCACAACATTAATTTATGACAAACAAAAATCTCATCCTCCATATTTTCTCACTGAATTGAACACTAATATCTTTCAGGAGCCGAGAGTGGAAACCAGAAAGTGAAGGAAACTGCTATGGGGAAAAGGACCCTATTTACAATGATGGCTATTGGGGAAGCGGTTCAGATTTGCCTACAATGAGCACTGTGGAGAAGATCCTAAGCAATTTGAGTTCAAAAGTTTCTGTCATCAATATTACTCAACTATCAGAGTATAGAAAGGATGGTCATCCTTCCATTTTTCGCAAATTTTGGGAGGCCCTTCGGCCTGAACAGTTGTCAAATCCCTCATCATACTCTGATTGCATACATTGGTGCTTGCCTGGTGTACCTGATGTGTGGAATGAATTGCTATTCCATTTTTTATAGATGTTGTTACAATATTCAATTTTCTTCATTGAATATAGCAGCCAATATCTGAATTTTGACTGGTAAAAGCTGCTTCTGTTTGTTGTTTACACACCAGGTTAGACTTCTTTTGACAAGTGAATGCTGAAAATTTAGAGGCCTCAATGCTGATGTGCCACCTTAAGGAAGGGACATAAAACCAAGGTAGTTATTTGTTTTGATTTCTTTTGAATGTGATTTTTTCATTCTCTCTTTCATCTCCTTCTGCATTATGAAATGATTTTTTCAGTGCATGACTAACTATTATTTTTGTACTTGTTATATTCTATGCATGCTTATGTTACTTGTAAAAACATCAGGGTTATGGCATGTTTAGCAGCATCTCTAATGTGTTAGTTTCACATCACGCTAACTAAGAATATGCTTGACAGTATAAACTCTGGTGAAGTTAAAAAGCATTTCTGAGGTGGAAGAAGCTAGAAATGTATGGTATATTGGCCTTCTAATTGATGTAACGTAATTTCTGAAGTGAAATAAATACTGACTGAAACTCAAATAGTTCATTTTTTCCCTTAGTTCAGATTTTTATTTTCACGAAATTCTTTATTTTTCATCTACTCAACCATATATACATCATTAAGGTAAGGCAATTACTTCCGGCACCACACCCAATTTCAGTATGAAAAGACGAAGATATCCTTAAATAAATAGGGTTATACATTATGGATCCTAGATATCCTTAAATAAATAGGGTTATACATTATGGATCCTCGTTTCCTGAATGTTTCTAGATTTTTTTTTCCAGAACAAATTTTATGTATTGTGGATTTTTTTATTGGAATAAGATTTTGAATTTTGAATTCTGGATATACTTTGAAGAATGTATTATTTTCAATTCTGAATTTTCATTTCTACTAGAATGAAGGGCATTTTCGGAAATAAAAAATTATGTTGGGTGCAGGTTAAATGATTGGGTGTAGGAAGAACTTGCCTTAAGTAAACCAAATAAAGCTTTCAAAAGTAAATTTTAGATTTCTGTAAATTTTCAAAAATGTCCTTCATGAAATAAAAATCTAAAATTACAAATAATATATTTTGGAAAAGTAAATTTGGAAGAAAAAATTGTGTTTTGGAAATAAAAATTCAGAAAAAAAATCAAAATTCCATTCCTAATAAAAAATCCACAATACAAAAAATAAAAATTTGTTATGAAAAAAAATTTAGAAATATATTTAAAAAAGGAAATTCAGAATGTATTTTTATATGTACTACATTTAAGGACATTTTCAATCTTTTCATAAAAAAATTGGATGTAGTAGGAATTCCAATGCTCAATATGGATAATTTCATAAAAAAAAAATTCAGTATGAAACTAGCGACATAAGATAATTCTGAAAGGAAAATCATGTTTTTCTTGACCGTCTGTCACTAAAAGTTGAACATACTCATAAAAGGTCAAAGAAGAATATTTCACCCGAAATTGACAATGGAATGAGATTGATTTGTGATTAGTACTGCTATGATGCATACAAGGAATAATAAGTTGATTTCATAATTTAAATATAATGGGTTCATAAATGTGACATATTTGAAGTTGAGGTGTTTCTTCATCTACCCTGTCAAAAGTTCTTCCATCCCATCAATATCGAAAAAAGGATTTTACTCCTTTTTTAAATGATTTTTAGTTTAGCTTTTTTCAGAATCTTTCTAAACATTTTTTTTTGGAATTTATAAGTATATTTTGAAAAAGATTTTCTGGAATTTCTGAAAAGTATTTTTTGGAATGTGTATAATAAATTCCAGAATGTGTTTCAGGTTAATTTTTTTTAAATGTATCTTGAAAAGAGTTTTTTAGAATGAAAGCGTATTAGATGAGATATTTTAGTTATTTTACCTATTTGACAGAATATTTAAGGAAGAAACTTCCTTGACGATGTTACTACTTGAGAATTTTATCATTTAAAAAAATTTCAAATATATTCAATTTGAACTCTTTTTATTTCAAACTATTTAAGTTTTCAAATGTTTTTATTTAGATAAAATAATTTAAATTTATCAACTTTTATTTATTCTTTGTTTGAATTGATACAATGTTAGATTTTAAGTGAAAAGATTATATATTCATGAAGAAATAGAGTTACTTGATGGATAAAATTCTATCAAACATCAATTGAGAGATAATTCTATCAAAGTTGACTAGAAAATCATGAGTTACAACTGTAAACGTCGTGCAGTCCTACCTTTTTACTTTTTTCATTTTTTTTTTCTCTCTCTCCATTTCTCTCCCCTCTCCCTTCTGTTTTCATTTTTTTTTTCATAACTCATCTATTTCAAAATCTGATCATACCCTGTAGTAGCTGAGGAGTTAGACTACATGTCTATCTGATCAGATTTTCAATAAGAGTAAATTCATTTTTACTCTAAAGATCACGTATTCTCTGTTTTTCTCTATGATTTAGTCATCAATATTGTGGGGCCAGCTAAGAAAAATGTTTTTCTCAACTTGATTAATATCATACTAAAATTTGGTAATTTTTGGACAACTTGTTCTATGTTCCTAAATTTTGGAGTGGTTTCTGTTGGAGGTAGAATTTTCATCACTAGAATTTCAGGTAAGAGAAGCTAAATTTAATTTTTAATAACACCTTAGGCTAGAAGACCTGGATGTAGAGGGGATGTGGTTCCAATATTCAATTTCTCTTACAGGGATGTGTGTTTATATATGATGTTGTTTGCTTATATATTATTTAAACTTGTAGAAACATTAGATTTTGATGGTTTAATATTTAAGTGTTTTTTTTTATGTTAAATAGGATTTTGAATATTGTGGATTTCATTTTGAATAAAATGGTATGGAATTGAATTCATACATTTGGGATAATGTATGGACTGATGCTTGTTGTGTATTAAGTATTAATGCCTATGTGGTAACATAGATCTCCGAACTTCACTGATGATCTAAGTCACATAGCCTAAGATATCAGGTTGTGAGAATTTGATGGGGGAGTTCATGAACATTGTGACATATGAGATGCACGACTTGGGTTGTATTGAACTTTCTGTTGGATTCGTTGGTAATCTTTGGATCAGGTGTTACTCTCTGGTAGACTTACTTAATACGTGTCTTTCGAAAGACGTTGTTTGTTGAATATCTTGGATGTGTAGATCCATGTGAGATATTGTTTTATTGTTGAGATTTGAAGAAGATTGAATAATTGAGAAATTGATAATGTAATTTGGTTTTCTCTTTTGATTTCATTGTGTATATTATAAAATTTTATTTTCACTAACTTACCCTTGTTTTTTTGTTGTGTTTGAACTATGATGACTGTACTACGTACACGAGCAAATGAACATACAGGTGTCGGAGGGTCTGGAGAGCTTTAGGATGTTGATTTGAAACTTATACTGTAAATATTTGTATTTCTATAAGCTCTAATCATGTATTAGGAATGTTTTGAAAAACTCCAAGCTTGTATTGTAATAGTTAGAGGTATTTTTGGGGTGTTACAACGATAAAAAAATTAGTCTTATTGGTGTCAATAAGAAACTTTTATTAACTTTGGTTAAGGGCAGAAAAAAAATCTAATTAAGACAAACTCCTCAGGGCTCAATGCTCGGTGGTCGGATCTCGGTGCATGACACAAACAAGTCAGCTCGGCTGTTGGGCCAGTATAATGGGCTATATGATTGGGCATCGATTGGACAGTAAACCCATTTTGGTATAATTGAGGTAACCTTTTGTACGTAAAGGCAAGGCGGTTAATAAAGGATATTTGTGGACCTAGGGGTGCACTTAGTGCGTATGAGGTCTAGGTCAAGTAAATGTTTTCTTTTAAACCTAAGTCCGTGTGTTTTAGGGCACGTAGTGGTTAGGTTGTATGTATTGTGAAAGATAACGTAGCACCATGAGTAGGGTGTCCACGTAAGTAGAATTTACCCCTGATGTTGGCGCATGAGTTGGTGTCCTAGTGGTTATTCTGTTATTATTTTATGCACTCCTTGAAGGTAAGATTCTTTTCTGTTGTAGCACCTTGAGAGAAGGCGCCCTTGAAAAAAATATGTTTCTCCTGTTGAGTATGCTTTCAGTTGAGATTAGATTCTCGTGAGAGAAAGTTGTTACAAGAGGTAAGCTATAAAAGGGGCTTGAGACCCCAGGTAAAGGTACGTTGTTTCTGAGCCTGAAATTGAATACTTCGAAATTCTAGTAAGCCCTTACTGAGTTGATCGTTGGAGTGCAATCAATAGGTAGGGCCCCTTTTGTTTCAACGGAGCTACGTTCCAGAGCTACAAGAGATAGGACAAATTCTTGAAGATACAGACGGAGCTAGAGCTTGTCACCGGAGTCAATAGGCGAGCAAGTCAACTGGCAAGAACATTTGGCGCCTACCGTGGGGCCCGATAAAACCTGATCCTATTCACAATGGTGTTTGAGTTTTCTGACTGAATGAGGAACACGAGGCAAGGTCCACTGTGATCTGAAGGGAACAACACCCCACTATACAATAACTTATGGAAACTGTGAGGGCTCTCCAAGAAGCAATGGTAATGGCCAAATCTGAACAGGAAAAACTCTCGGCAAGCAATGAGGAGTTGCGCAAGGCTAACGAGGAATTGCACAAGAACTTACAACAACTTGATGAACGCTCTATAAGGGAGCAAGGTCTGATTGCTCAGCTAAGAGCTCGCCCCAAGCCATTCTCGCAGATGATCATGGACGCTATCATACCAGCTAACTACATAACGCCGAAGATTGTTTTTACGGGCGTAGAAGACCCTGAGAGTCATCTCACGGTGTTCAATGCCCAAATGATCATTTTGGGAGGGACAAACGCCATACATTGCAAGATGTTCATGGGTACGTTCACAAGCACAAATGGCCACATCACCTCCTTCTTCCAATTTTTCGAGTTGTTCATGGAACAATTCATTGTTAACCAGGGTTGACCACCGGTTTCCTTCGATCTTTTTGGCGTAAAGCAAAAACAGGTGAGTCTCTGAAGAATTTTCTGAACAGATTTGGGCCATTCACAGTGAAGCTCCAGACCCCAGACGAGGCCTTGATGGTCCACGCCTTTGGGCAGGGGATTATGGCAGGACCATTAAGTGAATCACTAATCAGAAACCCAACACGAACGTTTGGGGAGATATGACGTCGAGTTGTCACTCACATCGGTGCAGAAGAAGCAATACTTGTGAAGCGCAACAACACATACTCAGGGCAAGCCAAGCCCAAAGAAGGTATTCGAGCTCAGCCTCTGAGGGTCGATGAAGTTGCGACCAAGAAGAGGTCAGACGCAGGAGAACACCCTACACAACTAGGAAGAACCAGCCTAGGACGAAGGCAAAGGAAGATCTGCCATTTCGACCAAGGTTTCAGATGACTTACAAGGAACTGTTGAGCATGTCAGAGATGGTGGATAAGTTGAGATTCCCCCCAAAATCTAAAAGGAACTTGGGGCAACGAAAGGAGACCTGGTGTGAGTTCCATTAGGGGTTTGGGCATGACGTGGAACATTGTATAACTCTGGGCTATCAGTTAACAGGCCTGGTAAAGGACGAATTCTTGAAGGAATATCTGGAAGGGAACCAATAGGGGTCGAAGGAAGAGAGTGCTTCAGCGGACCAAGGGCATGAGGTACCAGTCCATGGCGAGTTGAACACCAATAGGGGGATGCTCTGCCTCCAAGCGTAAGAAGTAAACGAGAGAGGTGATGGCAGTAGAGGCGAGGAGGTCTGACCAGCTAGCAGAACTCGACCTCTGCTTTACTAGTGCTGACTTGGGAGACGTGGTCCCACATGAGGATGATCCAGTAGTGATATTCGTGGTCACTGTGGGAAGAAGGGTACACCGAGTTCTCATCGATCAGGAGAACTCAACTTATGTGATGTTTTGGGTAACATTTAATAACTTGCAATTTTCGTCTGACCAGTTGAGGCCATATAATGGTTGTTTGTTTGGTTTTGGCGAAGATCAGGTGGAGGTGCAGGGACATGTGGAGCTGAGGACGACTTTCTTAGATGGTGCCTCTTCTCACACAATTACCATCAGGTATTTAGTAGTTAATGTTGTCTCGACCTATAATTTGCTTTTAGGAAGACCCTCCTTGAACAGGTTAGGCGCGGTGGCCTCGACGAGGCACATGATGATGAAGTTGCCCTCCCTTGATGAAGGGGTGATCGTCATCAAGTCTGACCAAAAGGAGGTAAGGAAATGTTATGAGAATAGCCTAAAAAGCAAGAGGAGAGTGTGTTCGATCACTGTTCAGGTGCGAGAGCCAGGGGTGGTCATGCAAATTGAAGTTGCTAGCGAGAGGTGACCTGGACCTACTGGCGAGGTTCAGGAGAAAGAAATTGAAGGCAAGAAGTTCAAACTCGACGCGTCACTAGGTCGAGAGTTGCAAGACAAGATAGTTGACATAATATTCAGGCATATGGATGCTTTTGCCTGGTCATCCTCAGACATGCCCGGGATATACCCAGACTTCTTGTGCGATAGGCTTATTATGGATGAGAAGGTCAGACTGGTAGTGCAGAAAAGAAGGAAGTTTAACGAGGAGAGGCGTCAGAAGGAGAGATGCAGAAGCTCTTGAAGGCTGACCACATAAGAGAGATTCAATACCCTGAGTGGTTAGCGAACGTGGTATTGGTACAAAAGTTCAATGGAAGTGGAGTATGTGGGTCAACTTTTCAAACCTGAATAAGGCCTATCCCAAGGACTCCTATCCGCTGCCCAACATAGACTCCTTGGTGGACAACGCTTCAGGTTGTCGATTCTTGAGTATCCTAAACGCTTTCTTAAGGTATAATTAAATCTGCATGCACCCCCGAGATAAGAGCAAGACCGTCTTCATGATCGAGCTCTCTAGCTACCGCTACAAAGTCACGCCTTTCAGTCTCAAGAATGCTGGTGCTACCAATCAGAGGTTGATGGATAGGATCCTCGCCCTAATGATTGGGCGGAACGTACATGTGTATGTGGATGACATGCTCGTCACCTCAGAAGAAAATGATCAACACGTTGCTGATTTGGAAGAGTTGTTAAGCACGATAGCCAAGTATAATTTAAAGCTGAACCTAGAGAAATGTGTGTTTAGGGTGGAAGCAGGGAATTTCCTTGGCTTTCTTCTCACTGAACGGGGTATAGAAGCAAACCCGAACAAGTGTGCAACAGTCATAAGGATGAAGAGACCTGCTAGTGCGAAGGAAGTACAACAGTTGACTGGACGCATGACCGCCTTGTCCCGGTTCTTATCAGTTGGAGGAGATAAGGGTACCCTTATTTTCAATGCCTGAAGAAGAACAACCGTTTCATATGGACTCATGAGTGTGAAGACGCATTCATCAGGTTGAAGGAGTACCTGAACAGCTCATCTGTCCTTTGTAAGCCGCTGCCAGGTACTCCCCTTCGGATTTCGCAGTCACCGATTGCTACAAACCAAGTAGCTATGAAGATGACCAATGAAGCAAAAGACAAAGCACATGGAGAGCAACCATCTCAGCAAACAATTCAAGACCCCACCAAGGATCTCAAGTGCCCGACTAGAGGTGATGGGCATAAACCAGAGCACCAAATATTCTTCTTGCTGGTCTTCTTCTAAGATACATATATATTGTAAATAATTTAGGATCTCTATAGGGGTCCAAATAGCAAAAATAAGCTAGAATAAGGTGTCTTTAGCATAATAGGGTGTGTAATTAGCATTTTAGTTTGTTCCTAGCCCTTTAGGAAGGAATTTTGACCTAGTATCTAGAAGGACAAGCCTAGGGTGCGGGTTTGACTTAGTCAAACCCTAAGGCTGACCATTTTTTAGTGTTTCCCATCCTACCATTCATGCTTGTTCTCCAAGACTCCTTCACCTATAAATAGGAGGCCTACCTCATTGTATTTTACATGTTGAATTTTGAGAAGTAAAGAAACTCTGCACAAATTGTGTGAGCTCTTAGTGAGGCTTATGTCCTCTTAGGTTTGAGGTCTTATCTTGAGTGATCTGGGAAGCTCTCAAGTGGAGGCCAACACATTCATCTTGGAGCACATCACACTCCAAGTGGCGTGACATTTCTCACCCACCATCATAAGTTTTCTCATTCCATTTTCCTTCCATTTCTCCATTCCATTTTATGTGTTTGTCTCTTAGTTTCTATTCTTTATTGCTCTTGGGTTTCACTCATTATCATGAGTATGGTTCATCATTTGGGAGGCCATGACCACCATTGATGTTAACCTTGTGCCCATTTTCAATTCCGCAATTGCATCTCATCCTCACCATATCTTGTTTTTCATCTTTGCATCTGTGAAGTGAACCTTCACACTTACATAGCCACTTCGTTAAGTTCGTGTCCAGTGGGAATCTCCCTTAGGTCCTTGTTCCGTCCGGTTGACCTGTGACGTCTTTGTGCGCGACCTCAACCGTCAGCTAGGGACTCCTTCCCACTGGTTACCTGTGGATTCCTGCAAAAAAGAGGACAAAAGGGCGCCCTAGCGGCCG
>Ga0123342_1005052_pt1 | contig 19538 bp, 17 predicted proteins | sample Turbeawhitnodule_FD_89960 | JGI IMG/M metagenome (GOLD analysis project Ga0123342, IMG submission 89960) | Root nodule microbial communities of legume samples collected from Mexico - Turtle bean Mexico white nodule | ecosystem: Host-associated > Plants > Roots > Nodule | place: Mexico: Nepantla... | reverse complement strand
GCATGAACTCCCCCATCAGCTTCTCACCACCTGATATCTTAGTCTATGTGACTTAGATCATCAGTGAAGCTCGGAGATCTCTGTTACCACATAGGCATCAATACTTAATACACAACAAACATCGATCCATACATTATCCTAAATGTATGAATTCAATTCCACACCATTTCATCATACAATATCATTCCAAACATGATCCACAACATTCAAAAGTGTAATTAACATAAAAAACAACACTTAAATATTAAACCATCAAAATCTAATATTTTTACAAATTTAAATAATATATAAACAAACAACACAATATATAAACACACAACATCCCTACATGAGAAATTGAATATTGGGACCACGTCCCTTCCAGATTTAGATCTTCTATTCTAGGATGCTATTAAAAATTAAATTTAGCTTCCCTTGCCTCAATTGCTTGCTTTCCAAGCAAGTTTTAGAATTTTATTCCCCATAGTCTGGATAAACTTCAAGATTTACGGGCCTAATGCAAATTATCCAAACAGAACAAACATTCAGTATATAGTAGAATAAGTTGAAAGGGTTAAACTTCTCAACTGACCCCACCAATATTGATGACTAAATCCTAAGGAAAAATGGAGAATAAAGGATATTTAGAGTAAAAATGAACTTACTCTATTTGAAAATATGATCAGGTAGAAATGTTCCTTAACTCCTCAGCTACAGCGTGGTATGGTCAAATTATAAAATAGATGAAGATTGGGAGAGAAAATTAAGAGAGAGGGAGAAAAGAGAATATGGAGAGAGAGAGAGAGAGAGAGAGAGAAAGAAGAAAATGGAAGCGGGGGGGAGGGGGGTCTGTAGCTTTTTTTTTAAAACCACGCGGTTACAGTCAGCCTAGTTGAAATGTCAAGTTGCATAGTGATGCCTAACATGAAAGCTTTTATTAAAAAAAATTAGTTTCTATTATTAATAAATAGTTTTAAAATTGGTATCTAATTAGCTATTAAGGTTTTAACAACCCATTATTTAGATTCTAAAGTTGGTAGCTAATTAAATACCAATTTAAAAATTATTTATCAATAATAAAAATTAATTTATATACCAATAATTTTTTTAGTATCTAATCTAGTCAATATATTAATTAATTATTTTTGTATCTAAGATTGACTTCTATTTAATGATTTTCTTTATCATCTCTATTCTTTACAAAATTATTTTTAATTGAAATAGAATTTTATATAATCAATTTAATTATTTATCTTTCAATTAGATTCTGGTTAGACCCTTATTTAAAAAAATTACCTTTTTGTTTTTAAAAAAGTTGAATTATTGAAAATACATGAAAATAGGGGAGAAAGAGAAAAAAATAGATGAGAAAAAAAAGTTTTGATAAAGGTTTAATATGATAGCATCATTTTTAAGTAGGTTAGCACATAATTTAACTTTAAAAGGGACAAAATTTTAATAACATATATTTGTTTGTACATTTTTTTTGTTTGTCGAGTGTTTTTTTAAGGAAATGGTAAAATATATAAAGCTTAATTAAGTTTTAAGTTCATTATAAATTTGAGTATTTTTAATTGAGTTTTTATTAAAATAATTATTTTGTTTTATTGATTATCTAAAAAAATTATAATTTTTAATTGAGTTTGATTTTAGTATCAACTGAGTTAACATGATTCTTACTTTATATTTGTATCGTTATTGATTACGTGTCATCCTATAGAAAATAAAATAATAATTTAATAAGTTTTAAGTCTCTGATAAATTTAAAAAATTTAAATATTTTGAATTGAATCTCTATTACAAATTTTCATTCTTTTAAGTATTTAACATCTTAACATTCTTTTAGTTAAATCTCAGTCGCCTGTTGAGATTACCGTTTGATTTTATAATCTCAAATAGAATATCACAAAAGTTTTATTTTTTATTTTTCATGTGATGTTATGAAATGATGATGCAAAATAATAAATCATGTTGCCTCATCAATTCACGACAAAATTAAACGACATATACCCATTCAAAAATATACAAAAGTTTTAATACACTAAAATCACTAAATAGAAACTAATTTTAAAACAAAAAATAATTAGTTGTTATAATGACTAAATTAAAAACCATTTTAGAGACTAAAAATATTTTTGGTTTCTATATTAGTTTTTATTATTGTTAAATAATTTTTAAATTGGTATCTAATTAGTTATCAAAGTTTTTGTTACTAAATTATTATTTAAATTTTAAATTTAGTAGCAAAAACTTTGATAACTAATTACATACCAATTTAAAAATTATTTAACAATTATAGAAACTAATTTAGAAACCAACAATTGTTTTAGTCTCTGAAATTGTTTCTAATTTAATCATTATAGCAACTAATTATTTTTTCTCTAAAATTAATTTTTATTTAGTGATTTTCTTGTAGTGGTATTTAATAGAATATTATTTTTATAGAGATTCAATTCAAAATATTTAAATTTATCACGAATTCAAAGCCTAATGAAGTTAATATTTAATGATAAATAGTGAAAAGCATTTATAGATTAATATTTCTTTTCTTATGTACATTGTTTTTTACTTTATATATATACTCTCCTCATGTGTTGATAAATAGATAGATACATTCATAAATTATGGGCAGTGGAGTTAGTCAAGTGTCTTTTACTTGACAATGAATCAAAGCGGAATAAATCTAATAATAATGAAGAAGTGTGACATTTTGTATAGATACAATACTAAAAATGGGAAGAAAAGATCTATGAGAGATTATTATAACATAAGAATATATATTAACACGGACAATATTTATGGAACATATTATTAATTAATTTTGACAAATTTAAAATATGACTATAAGAAAAAAATGAAACGAGAGAACTATCATTACAAGCAAATCATTAAATAAAAATCAATGGTAAAAAAAAAATAATTAATCGACTAAATTAGATATTATTATATATTATTTTATAAACTAAAAGAATCATTAGTATTTAGAGTAGTTTTTATTATTAATAAAATTTATAAAATAGTTTATAAATTGATATCTTATCAAGGTTTCTAAATTTATAACATTGATATCTTTTAAATATCATAGAGACTAGTCTATGTACTAATAATTTTTATAGTAACTAATTATTTTTTATTTTTAACATTATTTAATGATTTTTTTTAGTATTTATATCATATCATTGTAGTAATTTTTTATATTATTATTGAGTATTTCATTATGATAAATGTCATATGGAAACCTTCCAAAACATGTGTAAAGGTAGTCAAGAAATCAAGGAATTTTTTTTACCACACATGTTCAATAACTAAAACATACATTGTATCATGCTAAGTTAAATTTATCTATGTTAGAGATTAAATCAAGTATTTTTCTGTAATTGATGAAAAAAAATATTACTGTGAATAACAAAGCATTAGTCATTGCATTTGTGGTCAAGGATTGAAATTACTTTTTACCATTCTCCCACTTTAGAATGACTTTTTTGCAAGAATTGATTTTGCACAGATATAAGCATGTGATTCCAAATGCCATGATAATTACACTGCCATTGTACATGAATTAAACAATTCTCTCAAGTCTCAAACACTTTATATATTTGAAACAATGATAAGATTGCAGACACCATACAACAAAAAGAAGCATAAAACAATTAACAAGGACAATACTGCATATGACCAGACATAAAACATAGTAAGATGCAGGTAGCTAGTGAAGGAGGCTTGGATTAGTTTTTCAGTAACCTTCAACTTCTTCATCCACACCTTCATCCCCAACTTCCTCATAGTCCTTTTCAAGGGCAGCAAGATCCTCCCTTGCTTCTGAGAACTCACCTTCTTCCATGCCTTCACTCACATACCAGTGCACAAAGGCCCTTTTGGCAAACATGAGGTCAAATTTGTGGTCAATGCGAGAGAAAACCTCAACCACAGCTGTGTTGTTGCTAATCATACAAACTGCTCTCTTCACCTCTGCAAGGTCACCTTCTGGTACCACTGTTGGAGCCTGGTAGTTTATACCACACTTGAGACCAGTAGGGCACCTGAAATTGGTCATCAAAACCATTCATTCAGATTTTGTGAAAGAGAAATAGAAGTAGGTAACACTTAGGCCAGACTCTTTTTAGTTTCTTTTTACAAAGCAACTTTTTATGTTTAATGAAGATTAAAAATAATAAAAAGTCTGTGAAAGGCTACTTTTACAGGGGGTAACTACTACGTTTTTGTTTCAAATTTCAAAATCTAAGAACATGATTGCCAAGTTATTAACTTAATTTAAACACAAATATATGAAGTTGTCAAACATAGCTTTAAATTTAAGAGCAAATTACAACATTCTGAAATTAAATGATTGTTCAAATAATTTAAAATTTGTTTATTATTCAAGTGTAGTTTTGATACTGATAATTATTTTGCATCTTAATCTATACAAAATCAAAGAAAAGACTCAAATATGGAAGGAACTAGAAAAACATACTATGGAAAGTCCACATTAATGATCATAATTAGATAGTTATGACCACAACAAAAAGAACATAACAGACAAAGATACACTAGTATGATGTTCTTTTAAGGAAGTGTACTTACCAGTCAACAAATTGAACTTGTCTCTTTGTCTTGATATTTGAGACAGCAAGGTTAACATCTTTTGGCACAATATCCCCACGATACATGAGGCAACAGGCCATGTACTTTCCATGTCTGGGATCACACTTGACCATCATGCTTGATGGCTCAAACACAGCTCTGGTGATCTCAGGCACTGATAGCTGCTCATGGAAGGCCTTGGCAGAAGATATAACTGGGGCATAAGATGAGAGCATGAAATGGATGCGTGGATAAGGCACAAGGTTGGTCTGGAACTCTGAAATGTCCACATTGATTGCACCATCAAATCTCAAGGAAGTGGTCAAGGAAGATATTATTTGAGATATCAAGCGGTTCAAGTTGGTGTAAGTTGGTCTTTCTATGTCTAGTGATCTTCTGCATATGTCATATATTGCTTCATTGTCCAAGAGAACAACTACATCACTGTGCTCAATAAGAGAGTGATTGGAAAGAACAGTATTGTAAGGTTCAACAACTGCAGTAGATACCTGCATGTTAATAGCAAGTTAACACCATGCCACTACAATAAAGGCATTCTACTTGGACTATTTGGTAAAGTAATACACAAATGTGAATAATTATTAAGAAAAAAAAACTCCACAAAGCATGAATTAAGGAACCCAATGATATCCTCAAGTGTCCAAAGCAACATATGTGAAAACATCTCATGTAATTTTACAACATATATTGGAGTATGCAGCAAAATCATTTATTATTGAGATGCATTTGCAATTTGCATCATTTACTCCTCCTATTATCTCAGTCAATCCCAGATAAAGAAGGAGGATTAATATGCTCCATTAGATTTTTATTTTCAGGAAGGTTGTAATAGAAGGCCACATGATATGTTGTAAAGTCAACAACAGTTTATTTCACTACACCTGAGGAGAAGGATAAATGATGAAGCCAAGTTTTGACTTCTTTCCATAATCTACAGACAAACGTTCCAAAAGCAATGATCCCAAGCCAGAACCAGTGCCACCACCAACAGCATTGAAAACCAAGAATCCTTGCAAGCCAGTGCAATTGTCAGCTAATTTTCTGATACGGTCAAGGCACAACTCTTCAATTTCTTTTCCAACTGCAGCATAGACACCAAATTAGTGATACTGCCAGATAGAATTATACCCAATTCTTTTGACCAAATATGGAAGTGACTGACCGGTGTAATGTCCCCTTGCAAAGTTATTAGCAGCATCTTCCTTGCCAGACATTAATTGTTCAGGATGGAAGAGTTGTTTGTAAGGACCACATCTTACTTCATCAATTACAGTAGGCTCCAGATCAACAAACAATGCCCTAGGTACATATTGGCCAGTCCCAATTTCACTGAAGAAGGTGTTGAAAGCATCATGTGTTTCAACTGAACCATCACTGAAAACAGATGTATATGAATCAGTATCATTAGTTGTGACAAAAAGTAAAGGGAGAAACAATTAGATTAGATTTGTTAAAATCTAAGTTCTGACATCTAGCCAATGAGAAAATAAAAGCGTAAAAGTTGTAAAACCAATATATTACATATTTGAGCTCCAAGTTGTTTCATTCTTTAGATTCTAAGTCAAATTACATAAAAATAAGAAAAAAAAATCAATCATTTTTATTGCATAATAGTACAAATCTCATTTTCTATTTATTAAGGAAAGATTTTGAAATCTTTTGACGATTTGATTTGATTTTTATAACTTTAATTACCTATTATTTCTTACTTTAATTATTTATTATTTCTTTCCTTAATTAGATTGTAAATAGTCTATAAATTTAGACTCTAATCACATTTGTAAACATATTTAGAAATGGATTCAATCTTCTTCTATCAACATGGTATCAGAACTTCCGATCCTCGAAGATTATGCTTATGCATTTTCTCTGTACAACCTTCATTGTTGCAACCTTTGTTTTCATTGACCACCTTGTATCGTTGATTGTTGATTGTCGCTGTTGACAGTCGATCGCCATCATTGACCATTGACTATCGTCGCGGGAAAAAACAATTTGGCGAGTTTTTGTGAATAGGACCACCACCATATTTTTTCGATTTGCAAAGCCCAATGGGTTTTGTCTCATTGCTGCCAGTTCTTACTGATGTTGGATGGAAAAAGAACCCCTCTTCTTAGCCCCGAATGATTTGAAGGTGTTTCAAGGAAATTATTGTCTTAATGGACGCAAATACCTGCAATGGGCCCAATTGTTGTTGGTTTGCAACAAAATTTAAATAAGAAATCAAGTCTTAGTATGGATGATGAGCAAATGGCAAAAGTTGGTGAGAAAAGAAAAACTAGTGAGGAGTAGACTCAATCGAGAAACAACCCTAGTGACAAAAATATTTTTAAGAATAGACAAGCTACCATCAACATGTTTAAGAAAGATTTGAGAGAGGAGGCATGTCAAGCAATTGTCAGGTTCTTTTATAACAATGTTATACCTTTCAATGTGGCAAAGAGTGAAGAATTCACTGCTATGTTTGATTTGGTTTCAAGACATGGTCTTGGATTTAAACCTCCATCCTATCATGAGATTATAGTCAAATATTTAAAGGAGGAAGTTACAAATGCATCACTTTCTCTACAAGCACATAAGGATGAATGGAAGAAAACGGGATGTACGATTTTGACTGATGGTTGGACTAATAAGAAAAGAAGGACAATAATAAACTTCTTGGTGAACATCCCGAAGGGAACTATATTTCTAAAATCCATAGAAGCATCTGCTATATCTAAAACAGTTGAGAAAGTTTTTGAGATGATGGATAACATTGTTAAATAGGTGGGGGAAAACAATGTCATTCAAGTTGTGACTAATAATGCAACAAACTACAAAGCTACTGGTCAAATGTTGATGACAAAGAGAAAAAAGTTATTTTGGACATCTTGTGTTGCACATTGTGTTGACTTAATGTTGGAGGATTATGAGAAGAAAATCTCAATCCATGAGGAGACCATTCCAAAAATTAAAATTATTACTACCTTTATCTATTCAAGGTCTTCTCTAATATCTCTACTTCCACAATTCACAAAGGGAAGAGATTTGGTAAGACCAGATATTACTCACTTTGCTACATCTTACTTGATATTAGGGTGCCTTCATGAGAATAATGGATTTTTAATTAGAATGTTTAGTAGTGATGAATGGAAGTCTAGTAGGTTTGCTAAAACAAATGATGGAAAAATATTTGAAGATGTGGTTTTAGAAAAAAGAAAATTGGAAGAATATCATAACGTGTTTGAAGGGTTCATTGCCTCTCATTGAAGTGCTTTGATTGGTTGATTTGGATCAAAAGCCAGCCATGGGCTTCATTTATGAAGAAATGGACCAAGCTAAAGAGAAGATACAAAAGGCTTTCAATGGAGTAAAAAAAAGGTATTTTATTTTAGTTGGCTAACTATTTATGTATTTTTTTGTTGAGATAGTAATTTTGAAATTCAAAACAAAAACTAACTCAATGTAATATATTTTGGTTAGCTATTGACCTTTATGGAACATCATTGGTAAAAGGTGGGACAAGCAACTCCATAGGCCTTTGCATGTTGCAGACTATTTTCTTAACCCTTAAATGCATTATTGTCTTAGATTTAAAGTAGATTTGGAAGTGAAACGAGGTCTAATGGAATGCATAACTAGGGGGTGAAGGATGAGGATTAACAAACGCTCATTGATCTTCAAATTTATGATTTCAAAAAATGAGGAAATTTTTTTGTTGTCCCTTGACTACTAGGTCAATAAATTTAAATACTCCAGCATATTGGTGGAGTCTTATGATGATGAGTATCCAAAACTCCAAAAAAAAATTCATTCATGTATTTAGCTTGACATGTAGCTCTTCTAGATATGAGCGTAATTGGTGTTCCTTTGAGATGACAAGTTAATGTTAAAATATATCTCTAGAATAAAATTAGTAGTCTACTAATCGACTAATTTTTTTTCATATTTGTCTTTGCATTTTTTTAGGTTCACACAAAGAGAAGAAATAGGCTAAAGTAAAGCATAATGAATTTTGTTATCTCTAATTCAAGATTAGCTAAGAATAAGCAAACAAGAAAACCAACTCAAATTAATATTGATGATTGTTCATCGATGAAGAGTGGATTATGGAAGATGATCATGAGCATAATGAAACATTTGATTTGGATGAAAACTTGGTTCCAATTGAAGTAGAGAAGGGGGAATCTTTACATAGTCATGACTTAGACATGAATGATTTGAATGATGAAGGAGATGGAAATGATGAAGTTGAATATGAATTTAACTTCAAAGATAGATTATTATTTTCTCAATGTTTCGTAACTAGTAAAGACTTACTTTTACTTTTATCATAGGGTGTGGTGTTTGCACCTAATTATGTACTCTTTTATAGATTATGAGGTTTAATTATGAATTTTGAATGAGATATAATGATTTTATGTGTATATAAGTTTTCATAAAATTTGTAGGATCTTACGATCTATGTTACGATATTTCGATTTATGATTCATGTTCATCTTTCTAATTTTAAGTAAGATCTCGATTTTGACTACTTTGTTGGTTATGACATTCTATGATAGCAGAGATAAGCTGGAATTGTATGTTCTTCTCCACCACTAAGGAGATTTGGGAAAACCTTAGTTAGACGTACTTTACGAAAAAGCATACTACAATATGTTACGAGATAGAAAACAAGATCTTCAATACCAACCAAATGAGCCTTTTAGTAACTAGGGATGGCAAAGCGGGGCTGGCCTGCGGTCCGACCCGCTAGTAAAAAACGCGGGACGGGCTCAGTTTTTCAACTCGCTGACCCGCTTTAGCCCGCCCCGCATAACCCGCTACACGTAAAAAATTGTGTGTTGACTTAGAGTGACAAGTTAGATTGAAAATAAATAGGTTTTCCTTTTCCATTCATATTCATTCATTCCAATGCTGCACACTTATTTTTATTGTATTAATTTTATGAAAAAGTAATTAATTCATTGTCATTGTTTTAATGTATGCAGATGACGGGGTAGATTATAAAAATTGGATGAAAGTTCTTCTAAGGTTGCATCCAATGTTATTGAAATGGAAGAATATTAATGTTTTTTAATTAACTATGTTTATTGTAGTGGTGTTTATGTTTAATGTTTTTGAAATGGAAGTATATTGATATTAGATTTTTATCTTAATTGAATTATTGATGTTTGACTATGTTTAAAATGGAAGAAAAAAATATGATGTTTGATAGTAGCAAATATAGGTTCAATTTGACAATTTTTCAAGAACAAAAGGTAAAAAAAAAAAAAAATCATTGAATTTCTAAAAAAAAAAACAAATGCAGGCCATCCCGCAAACCCGCAGGCTAGCCCTTATGCAGGACGGGTCGACCCGCTTTGCCATCCCTATTAGTAACAAATTGTTATGGTATGTTGAATGGTTTATGGATCGAATTAGATCAATACCAGAATTTGAAAATGAAATGCACAAATGACTCTACCACATTAGCTAGCACAATTCCTTAAAAGGGTACGAATATTTAAATTTCTTTGTGGACTAAACTCTGAATTTGATCCAATTCAGATTCAAAATTTGGGTAAGGAAAACCTCCCTTCTCTCTCAAAAGTTTTTCACATTTTACAAGGGGAAGAAATGCGAAGGTTAATAATGTTGGATGGGGGAAACTATGTTTATAGTTCAGCTCTGGCTACTGGCAGGGCTCTATAAGAGGTTCATCTCCTTCATTTGGAAAGCCTCCCACAAAGTCTAATCCTGATGATCGTTAGTGCAACTATTGCAAGAAGACAGGTCATACTAAGGAAAGGTGCTTCAAACTTCATGGAAAGGAGAAGGTCTTGGAGGTGCACCTGAAAGTGCTAAGCGTCACACTAATCAAGCATTGTTTGACTCTGAAAGGGCGGCAACTCCACCTTTGCCTCAAGTAGTAGAGGAGGTCCCAACTCTCAACAAAGAAGAGTTGGAACATTAACAAGCTCTCATGAACTCTTTTAGTAAGACTTATAGCTCTTGTTCCTTGACCATGAATGGTAAGAGTTCTAGCTTTTTATCCTTTAATGCTTCTAGTACTAAGAATATTTGGATTATAGACTCTGGTGTTACTGACCATATGACACCTCATTCCTCTTATTTTCATCCTACACTGCTTTATCTAGTAACAAACATATTATTATTGTGAATGGTTCCAATACCTCCGTTACTGGTTGTGGTAACATCCACCTTCAACCTTTCATTCATTTAAAAAAAATGTGTTTCATGTTCCCAAACCATCTAATAACCTATTGTCTATCATAAAATTACCTAATTTCATGTATTTCCATTCTTTGATAAATTGGAATAGGATAAACAATGGCATAAAAGGTATGCATATCAAAGGAAATTGTTTTGAAGATCTATATCACTACAAGAAAATCATTAAATAGAAACCAATTTTAGAGAAGAAAAAAATAATTAGTTGCTATATTAACTAAATTTATATACTATTTTAGAGACTAAAAATATTATTGGTATCTAAATTAATTTTTATTATTAATGAACAATTTTTAAATTGATATTTAATTAGCTACCAAATATAGTCTTAAATGAGAAATTTAGTGACCTTTAAGTTAGAAGAGCAATATGGACTGTGAGAGTGACAAAAACCCAATATCAGATGACTTTAATTTTTTATTTTATTAAGATATATTGAGAAACAGTAAAGGAAGATATAATGAAAGTTGTAGAACAATTTTATAATGATGGTAGATGGCCAAAAGGAATCAATGCCTATTTTATAACCCTTATACCTAAATGTAACAATCCTATAGAGATAAATGAATATAGACCAATACATGTGATATGAGGTATTTACAAGATCATATCAAGAATCTTGTCCAATAGATTAAAGAAGGTACTTCAAAATGTCATAAACAAAACTCAATCAACTTACTAGATAGTTGTAGTTGCAAATGAAGTACTGAAGGAATTCATACGCAAAAAAGAAAATATGTTTAACAATGAAAGAGGATTATGAGAAAGCATACGACTCTACAATATGATTGTTTCTATTTTATATGATGCGAAGATCAAGATTTAGTGAAAGATGGATAAAATGGACTAGAGAATGTTTGTGTCGGTATTTTTCAATGATAGCCCTACAAAAGAATGAAATCCAAAAAAAGGTCTGCATCATAGAGATTCTCTAACATCTTTCTTGTTCTTAGTTGTAGGTATGGTAAGACAAGCAGTAAAGTGCAAATACATGATTGAAGTTAAAGTGGGAAAGAAAGAGGTACATATAAAACTACTGCAATTTGCAAACGATATGATTATTATGTATGAGGAGGAGACACAATATTCAAACTTTGAAGACCTTATGAAGATGCTTTGAAATAACATTTGGATTAAAAAATAACTTTTCTAAAAGTAGGATAAAGGGAATAGGAATGGAAAAACCTAATTGAGTCGATATGCTACTACACAAAAATGCACAACAATGAGCATAACTTTTATCTATTTAGACATCCCAATAAAGGCAAATCCAAGAGAACCACAATATTGGGATTGTGTGATAAGGTAAGCATATATCATTTGTAAAAAGAAAAATTCCCATAAGATCAATTCTTTATGCGTTACTATTATTTTTTTTCTATCATTTTCTAAGATACCCAATAACGTGATCATAAAAATACAAAGATAGTTCTTATAGGGTTGAGGGAGTGAAAAAAAAGAAAATTGCTTGGATAAAAATGGGAAACGATATGCAGACCAAAGGAGTTCAAAGGAATAGGTATAAAAAAACATAAATTATTTAATACAACTTTGTTAGGTAAATGGAAGTGGAGATTAAGAAAAGAAAAACATGGATTATGGAAAGATATGCTTGAATCCAAATATTGTGAATTAATGGGTCTTAATTAAGGAAATAAATAAAAAAAAATTACTCATGGTGATGGAGAGATCGTCATATAACTTGAAAAGTGAGATATGGTAAGGATATTAGATTCTAGACCAATAGATGGTATGGCTAACAATCATTTGACTAGGAATACCCTAGATTATACAATATTGTCAGGTCAAAACACACATGTTTAGAGGATATGGGGAGATGGATAGGAAATACATGGGAATGAATTTTAAGTTGGACATAGAACTTGTTCTAATGGGAAATCGAAAAAAAAAAAAAAATTATAGGTGAGATTTGAAATACCCAACTCATAAAATCAAAGGAATATATGTGGATATGGTTAGGAAATGAAGATTGATAAGTATATTTCTATTCACACTTAGAGCATCTAATATTGACTTTCTCAAACTGCAATTGAGTAAAATCATTGTTTTAATTAGAATTCATATAACTGGACTAAACTAGATCTTGATTGGAATCATTGTTTAGACTTGGATTTTAAGAATATTTGTTCTCATATCTTGTAATCATTTGTAGAGATTCTAAGCCCTGATTGTGACATTTTAAATGAAGATTTAAGTCATTCTAAAGATCGAAAAGTGTGACATGAAAAATATTAGACGATCCTTGTAGGTGATATTGTTAAATGATTTTCCTAAAACTTATATACCAGAGTAAACCTTAATGAGAAAATATGTTGGTTTAATGATTTTATTACTTTTTGAAGAAACAAGTTCTAGTTTTGATCACATCTTCTACGAAAATATTTTCTCAATTTTAAAAAATGATCTTCTGCAAAATGCATAAGAAACAAAGCTATATACTTCAAATATTCTACAATATCTCTCATGAATAGCTTAATTGAATAAAAATCAAATGTGGGCATTTGGAACAAGATTGGAAACAAAATATCTAGAAGAAAAACAAAAATGAAAATTTACAACAAATTTGGAAAGAAGATATATGCAACTTAATCTGTGACAAATATGGAAACAATAGATAACTAAAATATTATATTTGAGAAAAAAATTGTATTTGAATTCTATGAAGAAAAAGAGATTATAAACAGAGACTTCAGAAGGAAGAAAGGCAGACGATAAAACAAAACACACTCTAAACCTAGTTTTATTTTCTTTCTATAATTTTTTTTTCATCTTCTTCATGGACGATTAAGCCTTTTAGGTGATTCCCTTATGATTTCCCATTAAATTTTTTAGGTTTTTTTCAATAAAGTTTTCTTCTTTATTTTTTTTGTAGTAGATTATGTTTTATTGTTGGTCTTTTTGAAATTTGATTTCTATAAGAGGAATTGTTTTTTAAGACTTGTTAAGAATTTAGTTCTTTTATTTAGTTAGAGTTCTTGGATAGTTCGCTTAGTTCTAATCATTATCTTGCTCACTTAGTTCAAAAGGTAGAAGATAAACATCTCACAAGTAAACACTTGGAGACAAGTGAGATACTTAATATATCAATAGTTGCTTGTTTTATTGATAAGATTCTTGAATAAATTGGTACAATTACTACAATTTACCTCAGATAACCAAGCAATGGAACACTTGAATCAATTTGGAATTCAGATATTAAAAAAAATGATAATCACATCACATATGTTACATTATGTGGGTAGCAATGTTGTGGCAAATTTGGAAACATGGAGAAGTTTTTTCACATAGTACAATTTAAGGCTTGTTTTTGGAAGAACAATGTAACTTATTTAAATTTCTCTTATTATGATCGGTACTTGTGTTCGAAATCTTATATTCAAAATATTTATAAATACTAAAAGCCCCTTATCTTTTCCCAACTTTAGATAGAGAACAATGTTGCCAAGAAACAAGGTTGTTTTATTTAGTGGTATGAGTAGTAGTCGAAATAGACATATTTGTTTACATATGCAGTAGTAGCTTGAGTTATTCTCTAATTACTTGGAAGGAATGAAATGGAATTATTGCATTGGTTTAACAGTTATACCACATTAAATGTTGTCATTATGCTCTGTATTGGTTTGCTATTACTGAATTGGTGTTGCAAATAGACACACTAGTTACAATAGGAACTAAAATAGAGACCATTTTAGTTTCTATTATTTTTTATTATTGTTAAATTAGTTTTTAAATTGATATCTAATTAGCAACAAAAGTTTTAACTACCAATTATTTAGTTTCTAAATTTGGAGGTATACTATATACTCTAATTTATTTGAATGGACTGCATGCATTTTTACTTGGAGTGCAACCACATAGTTTTTTATTGTTTAGTGGATGAGGTAAGAATATTTGTTGATAGGAGCTTTTGGTGGTATGTAAAACATAAATGTCCTTTTTTAATATATATGGGTTCAAACATTTCTTAAATATATATATATATATATATATTTAATTTTATGAATAAAAAAAACTTTCTAAAAGTAAAATAAGTAATGTGCAATGTACATCAATGTTACGTTAACATTTATTAACTTCTTGCCTTTCTGTTGTTTCTTCTCGGTTAATCATGAAATGAGAGAACTCAAGAAATTTCTTACTCGAATTAGAAGCATAAGTAGGAGAAGTACCATCTTAATTTAAAGCATAAAAATACGATGATCCAAAACAAAACCCATGCATGCAACCCATCACACGACGTTGATCATATACAACAATGCATGAGTATTTGAATCGCAAGATTCTGATCATAAGAGCATATACAGAATCAACAATTTTCTAGGGCACCCCAATACCATTGCAACTAGTAAATCAAACGTGAGATCTGACATAGAAATTGAATCACAGACTCAGATTAATTTTAAAATGGTTTGTTCCAAAACTGCTAGAAAAACGAGAAATTAATGTATAGAAAATTGAAAAAAAAAAATGATAAAAATACAAGACCTGGGCATTGTTCCATCAGGTTGAATGCCATGTTCAAGGCAATAGAGCTCCCAGCATGAATTACCAACCTGAATTCCAGCTTGTCCAATATGAATGCTTATTATTTCTCTCATATTCTCAGACTCTCTTTCTTTCTGTGATTGTGTTTAACAATGTAAAACACTGATGAAAAACAATAATCACAAATTTCAACAGAATAAAACTAAAAATTACTAGTGGGAAGGGAATACAAAATAGTAGAGAAATCAAAGAAACAGAAGAAAAAGAAGGAGAAACTCTGATTTTATCCCTTCCTCTCTCTCTCTCTCTCTCTCAACATAAATGTTATTAGGGCATGAAGATCCAATCAAATGCTATAAGCACTGAGTTTTACCGTTGATTAAATCCTCAAATTAATAAACGGTTTTGATTAATATTAACTGGGAACCAGTCATTTGGCACCAATTGATTGAACGAGTTCAATATTTTTTATTCTAAATTATATTAAATTTTATTCTATTTTTTTAACACATTTTTCATTGATTAAGCTTTATGTTGGTCTCACTAAGAACTAGGAGAACCAGACTTGTATATTAATGACATTCAGATGAGTTTCATATAATAAATATGACAATAGACTTTATCAATTGCAAAGTGCGTTATTAAAAAATTTATATTTTTAATTTATGATGATAAAAATTGAAAAATAAATGAAAATTAATTAAATTTATTTAGATAGTTTTTAAATAATTGTTATGAAATACTATATAACGGATGGTAATTGAATGATAATATCAAAAAATTGTGTTAAATTATGATTGGATAATGATATATAAATTACGTAATTAATACATCCAATTAAATTTAACTTAAAAATAAAAGTATGTGTATGTGCTATTTGTACAATCTTATATTAAGGACTAAAACTCAATTTTAACCTTCAAATTTTAAAAAGTTTAGTGTGGTTCTAACTTTTTTTAAAAAAATCAAATTACATATCCTAATTTTTTTAAAAAAAAAATCATTGTAGTCCCAACATTTTTAAAATAATTCAATGAGAGTTTTAATTTTTTTTTAAATAATTCAGTTGTAACAACATATATAATTCGATGTGCATTGAGAGAATCACTAAGGTAAAAATATGTTTTAATGACCACAATCTAACAAAAGGAAACACGTTGAATCATTTTTAAAAAAAATGGACCATATTAAACTTTTTGAAAGTCTTAGGACTAGATTGACTTTTGATCCTTAATATAGGAACAAAAAGAGTAATTAAGTCAAAAATAATAAAAGAACAAATAATGAAGATCTCAATTTTGTAAAACTCTTAGATAAAATAATATTCTTTGACTCTATTAGAATACTCTACAATCCAAAAGTCATTTTGGACAAATTATACAAGTCAGGAAAGTCACATGAAAAGTTATTAACCAACACATTATTTTCATTAGTGTAACAATGGTATTAACTACTTCACATGTCTTACAACTTCTATATGCACCACATGTACTTCTTGAAGGTATAATGATGAATTTTTCCTTAATTTTAGGAGCTACTGTGTGTATCTTCCTAGTTTCAAGGAATACACCATTTTTTACTTTCAGCAACATTGAATTATGCCGCAAATATATATAATTGTTGTTTAAACAAAGAAAAGACAATAGTTTTATAACTGTGATTTAAGGACTACTAAATACCACATTGATAAAATCGTTGATTATTTATACCACATTTTTTTAAGTATTGTCTTTAGAATATGTGGGCTAAACAATAATTGTAGCCTAAAAGTGAAAAATGCAATATTTTTACAAATGTGACTTATGAATCACTATATACCACGTTTTATAGGGCATGCATGTTTAAGCCACAATTTTGTAATGTGACCTTTAAAAAAAAGAATAAATCACATTAAAAAGTGTGGTCTAAAATAATAAAAAATATGGCATTTAATTGTGGATATTTTAAATTATATTTAATTAAAGTTGTCTTTCATATGGGTAACGATTATTGAAACATTGTTCCTTTAACTTTAGCCCACATTTTGTAAATTATGGATACTTTAAACCATATTTAATTAATCCATTGCATAAATGAAAAAATAATTTTGCTTTTGGATTTCCAAATGTCCAATTTTGATTTGTTTTATTTTGTTTTCCATTCCCCAACACATTTTTTAATCTAAATCACAAGATTTCACTAGTTTACAAATTGAAATTGAAATCAAACCATGTTTTTAAAATCGAAATCCAAACTATTAATAATAATATTATTATTATTATTATCAATAAAAAATATTAACAATAATCATGTTTTTTATCAACAAAAAATTAATTTAATTAAAAAGGGATCCTTTAGGGGTATCCCAACCTGTTTACATAAAGAGAATAATACACATCTAGGTCTAGAACGGACACCACTTCCCTTCCTAAAGGGGGCATACCAAGGACCATAATCAATATGCACCTAAAACGGGTACTTAGCCTAAAAAGACCATATCCTAGATGACTCAAAACAAGGGCTTCTTTAAAACTAAAGCACCAACAGCAGCAATACACACATTGACCAATTCATGTCTTTCCCTCCAGCGCTGCAACAAACCTTGCATCACAATGAATCTTCCAAGTCTTCCAGCAAAAACAGAAAGTCACATTCCTCCTGCATCAAAATACAAGCTGTTGGAATCCTAAAACTTCATTTTTAACAACCAAGGCATGCCTAGATCCAATGTGATAGCACCCTAAAAACCATAGAAGGTGGGATGCAAGAACTGCTACAAGATAACTATTGTAAAAAGGTACAAATATGTTTAACATCCCAAAAAACAAAACAAAAAAACAGTAGCAAAGACAAGCCAAAAAACCAGAAGCAGATTTCAAAGGGAAAAGGAGCATCGAGCATCAGAAAGCATCCTAAGAGAGATGCAAGCCTGCTACAGCTAAGAGATAGAAGCTCCAAAGGCCAAGAAAAAAAAAAACCAACACCCAGTGAAGAAAGCTCCATAAACCAGGAAAGACATGGCATGAAATCCTGCTTAAAAACAAAAAATTAAGCACAAATTTCAAGAACTTCTAAAAAAACATATGACAGTGCAGGAAGACATGTTTAAAAGCCAGTAGATCATCTTATTTGAGTTGATTTTATGAGTTTTCATTTAGGTGACACTTTACTTTAGGGTTGTGATTTTTAGGCATTTATGAGTGAAAAACTTAGGAAAATTTCCACTGGACATTAACTTAACCAAGTGGATAAGTAGATGTGAAAGTGCATTTCTCAAAGGGAAAAGAAAAAGACATTGATAAGGTGAAAATGATGTTAGAAGGTGCGGAATTAAAGAACAAGGAAAAGAAACCAAATAGAATTGTCGAATGAAAACAAGGAAAAACAAACAAGAACATGATACAAAGAGTAAAAAATGGAATGACAATGGAAGAATAAATGAAGGTAGGAGAAAGCTTATGTGATGGATTTGAGAAGTGGAACACACCACTTGGAGTGTGATTGGCCTCCAAGATAAGTGAAGATAGTCGTCACTTGAGATCTCTCAATACTCACAAGATAAGACCTAAATGCTAAGAGGAATTTAAACCTCACTAACACCTCACACAATTGTGCAGAGTAACTCTTCTTCTATTAATTTCAACTTAAAAAATACATTAGGTAGGCCTCCTATTTATAGGTGAAGGATCATTGGAGAACAAGCTAAAAGTGTAGGATGGGAAAAAGGGAAAAATGGGCAGCCTTAGGGTTTGACTAAGTCAAACCCGTATCCTAGACTTGTCCTTCTAGAAACTAGGTCAAAGCCTTCGCAAAGGGCTAGGAACAAGCTAAAATGCTACCTACACCCCCTATTATACTAAAGACACCTTATTCTAGCCTAACTTTGTTATTTGGACACCTAAAGTGATCCCAAATTATTTACAAACATATTCTATTTTTTTAAGAATACAAAAAGGAAGAACTTCTGATATTCGGGTTTATAACTTCTTCTTTTGTTGATTCTTTCTCGAGGCTTGGTGGGATCGGGCCTTGTATCTTGAGATGACTGGCCCTTTTGGGAAGTTCTTGTTGTGTTCTTAGTTATCTGTCGGTTTGTATCACCATCCAAAGCACAACCCCTGATGGATATCCAATAGGAGAGGATTTTATTAATGAAGGAAGAGGATTTTCACCTACACATTTGAAGTTCTTCCTTCTAGTCTTCTCACAAATTAAAAGAAGTCAAAGAGAAGATTAAGCCTAAAGATAAAGAAGTC
>Ga0123342_1005051_pt1 | contig 19540 bp, 14 predicted proteins | sample Turbeawhitnodule_FD_89960 | JGI IMG/M metagenome (GOLD analysis project Ga0123342, IMG submission 89960) | Root nodule microbial communities of legume samples collected from Mexico - Turtle bean Mexico white nodule | ecosystem: Host-associated > Plants > Roots > Nodule | place: Mexico: Nepantla... | reverse complement strand
TTTGTAGGTCACATTTTGAAGACAGAAAGTTCAGGAGGTGATTCTTCAGGAGACGCAGTCGCGAAGACAGGGCAGAGAGTGTTACGAAGCGATTCACCCACGTTCAAGTTGCCGGCAGGATCACTTGCCAAAGCTATTGCTAAGGCGTCTGAAGTAGCTTTTTATCAATGTTTGGATATCAAACTTGATGAGCAAGTGGTCTGGAGATGGCCAAACTTATATCTGCCACATTTAGCCTAGCTCATAAACTCCTGCATGCCATCATATTCATTGATGAAGTTAACAGCTTTTTGGAACATGATGAAGCAATACTTTGACGTCTTCCTCAAGAATTTGAAATATATATTCCAGATCAAAGGGAAATGGTCGAGATATTGAATGTTATCTTGAAAGGTGGGAGGATTGAAGAAAACTTTGACTTTGACTGTATAGCTTTCTTATGTGAAGGTTACACGAGTTCGGATCTCTTTGACCTGTGCAAGAAAGCTGTATATTTTCCATTTAGAGAATTGGATGAAGAAAAGATAGGGGGAGAAATTGTGGTCTCCTTTTTGTAATTTCTGGGGTCTATGGTACTTTAATTCTGTGTTAATTTTGATGTTGTCATAACTCTAATACACCATAGATTTCTGCTGCAATTCTGATATGGTATCATAGGTTTGTTGCTGCAATGGTGCTGCCACACACTGTTTTCTAGTTTTCTTCTTAAGAAATGAGTTTCTTAAATTCTGTTTTTATCCCTTGTCTTACTCCATTTAAGAAGAAAAATAGGGGGAGATTCATCTGGTTTTATGTGTTGAACTACTGCAATTTATCTGGTTTAAATCCAGTGTATACTTGTTGTTGCTTTGCTGTGATTTTGCACTTATTTCATTGGTTTTCACACTAGCTTTTATGGTTTTCTTGCTGGAAATCATATGATGAAAACTGGTTCAATGGTGTTGTTTAAACTTAGATTTTATTACTATCTGGTACATGCACAATTGTTGTTTTGCAGGTGCTTCCAGATTTAAATAGAACAACACAAGCAAACCAGGGATTTGTCTTCATCAAATGGGGGGAGATTGTTGAAGATAGGCTTTGATGTCTCCAAATCCATGAAGATTGGTTGAAGGCTTCGTTGTTGCATGTGTGTGTAGGTTCTGGGTAGTTTGAATTTGTAATCCACTCTTAGTTAGGATCCAAAGTTGGTTTAAATCAAATTCTTTTGAAAAAAAGTGTTTTCCAAAGAAGTGGAAAAATAACATGTTGTTTTATCGTTTCAATTGGTTATTTTACACTTAGTGTTTTTGAAACAGGTTTTGGCAAAGCTTGAAATTGGTTGACCTTGCTGTCAAACTAATTCAATCGGTTATTTCAACATTTCAATCGATTTGTTTTTGAAAATCCTTAACAGAATTTGTAAGTTTGGTAAATCTGTTTTAATTGGTTTAAAACTGATTTGACTCTTGCATTAAATGTTTTTAATAACCTTTTGAAGTTTAAATAATCTATTTTACGCTCCTGGTAATTATGATATCAGATTAAATCTTTCAAATCATCTTTCTCCAAGATTGCTTTAAGCTTTGGATTTTTCAAAGAGTGGAATATGATTGTTTTGTAACTTTTGAATTCAATTTGTATCAGGTGTGATCATTCATTTTCTCTCTTGAATATTGTAATTCTGTGTAAACGTGTTCTGCGCAAATCCAGAAGGTGTTATGTGATTTGTGGTGTGTTGTTTGCCAAAGGAGGTGTGATATTGAAGGGTTCAAGATCACCTCTTTGGTGTGTGGTTTGTAATCAAGGTTATTTGATTGCTTAGTGGAATACCTGGAGACTGAATGTAGCTCTTGGATAAGAGTGAACCAGTATAAATTTGTTGTGTAATTCTTTCTATCCTTAATCTCATTTAAATCTGTTTTGGTTTATTTTTATTAAATGTTGATAAAAACAACCGGTTGAATCGCATAAACAACCAGTTGATTTTCTGGAAACATAATAAAACAAATTTGTTTCTTGGCTAACTTGGTTTCTTTCTCTTTGATTCTTCGTTGGCTTTCTCTATACCTTCAATATTTGCGTAAATATTTTATAAACAATTCACCCCCTCTTATTTAAGGCCTACAATACTAATAGTTAGCACCTAAAGATAAAGGTGCACATAAGCAATATGTTTTTTCTGTTATGATTATATGTTTTCTGTTGAGATTATATTCTCCCTAGTAAAATCTCACTTTGTTGAAATTTGAGAAAATCGTTAAAAGGATATCAATAAAAGGAACTTGAGATCTCAATAAGTAAAATGTATAAAAATTGAAAAATCATACGAATTTCATTTCTTATTTAATAAATTTTAATTTGATATTGACTCGTTAGGAAACTAGTTATATAATGTCATGAAATATAAATGAAATTAGTATAATATTTAAAATAATTATTAAAAAATAAATACTTTTTTATAACTTTTCTTCATATAATTTCATTTCTTAGTTCATTTAAAAAAAATTCTTAAAAATCATTAAATTTGAAATGTAGGGGTGATAATACTTACCTCCTCTTCCTTCAACTATCACTTCATTAAAGTCCATCAAATCCAAGAAGCACTGCATATATCACGAAGGAAATGGAGTAAGAAAAGTGGAAAGGAGACATGCCCCATGTTTTATGAGCAAACAGGGCAAAGTTTTCCAACGTCGGAAGAAAAAAAGAATGAATAGGGATGGAAGATTGAGAGAAGCATTTAAGAATATGTAGGCCATAATTATCATAAGGCCACACAAACGTTGTTGGATCTCTTACAAACGTGTTGTTGTCTCATTAATTACTACTTCTTTCAAAATCCAAACACATGTCAATCCACTGTGTATAAGTGGCCAAGCCTTTTACTCTTTGAAGTGACGTTTCCATCACTAATTATCTGTTTCTAGGCGCCAGAAAATCGATGGAAACAGTGTAGAGAAAGGTGGAAAAACAATAACAAAATTATTAAAAAGGTGTTTTCTTTGCATTTGTAAAGAAATTTACGAACAAAGCTTCATTATAAAAGTTATGTTTTAATATATAAATGTTGGATATGATTAGATATTAGAATTTTTCTTATATAACCTCACTTTATTGAGCTGATTTTTATGAGATTGATATAAATTTAAAATTCACTTCATATATATATATATATTTATAATTTGTTTTTCAAATATGTACTTTTATTAATATTTATATTAATTTGAAAAAAATATTTTAATTTGAATCTATATTTTAAAAAATTTACATTAAATTATTTTATAATTTTTTAAAATTTATTATATCTATCAAAAACACTAAAGAAAAACAAATTTACACTCTTATTTATTATTTTTTTTTTCTTAATCTAAATCATCTCATTTTTCACTCACTTTTCCTTCTTTTTATTCTCTCAAATCAATCATTTCATCCAAAAATAAATACTTTCTTTCTTAATCTAAATCGTCTCATTTCTCATCCTCTTTTCCTTCTTTTTATTCTCTCAAATCCATTATTTCATCCAAAAAGTAATAATAGCTTGGGACCAGACAGGCTCAGGACCACCACGTTATTATGACGTGTCCACCTTTTTTTCTTCTAAACCAAAAGCTTATCACATACAAAAACAAATAGTAAAAAAATGAGAATATATATATATATATATATATATGAAAAATCAAATGAGATTAAATAAATATGTTTCATTAATAAAAATTAAATTAAATTAAAAATAAGTATAAATAATTAATATACTATTTAAAATTATTTTTCTCGTATTTCTCTTCTTTTTATGATCTGATCACTTAAAAGAGTAAATCAAGTAGTGATTAACTAAGAAGATTAATACATCAAGTTTAGATAGGTAGGTGTTGAACTAACTTAGATTTAGATTGAGACAAGTGTTAGTTTTTGGAGAAACATGCTTAATATCAATGTTTAAAGTCAAGTTGTTCTTTGAAGATGTTGTTGAAGCATACCCTTAGCATCAACATGAATCATAATTTTAATTTATTTTTATTAAAAAGTTGTTTCTAGGTTTAGACGCATTCTACATTCCTAACATAATAATTATTTTAAATTCTTAATCTTAAATTTGAGAAAGAATATTAGTTCAATTTCGACAAATTATAAAATATATTTAAATTTTAATTAAAAATCAATTTATTCAATTTTATAAGAAGTTGTAAAGAGAATTGTTTAAACTAAATTTTAGTAAAGCTCTTCGTAAATATGTACAATATCTTTTAATATACATTGAAAAAACGAGATTTTTTTTAATTATTACGCAATAAGAAAGTTTTTTTTATGTGTCTGCGTACATTTTATTACGTTATCTTAGTCTCTTTTTTTACTGTATTGAAATTACATTATAGTATAAAAGTTTGATTATATTGTGTGCTTCTACTTAGTTTTGTTAATTTAATGGAGAGACTCTTAGATTAGTTTCTTTTTTCTGTTTTCTTTTTGTGCTTATAAGGTAACTTTTATTACAATATAATTTATATTTTAAATTTTTTATATAAATATAATTATATAAAGTACTCTCTTTGTCACTAATTGGTATATATTGTTTTAAAATTTCCCTATCTCTACTATAAGACCTTTTTTTTCCTAATTGTTTTGTATTAATTATTTTTCATCAAAATATCTTTAACGATCTTAGTATATAACTAATAAATGCTTCGGATGGCTCTTTCTCTCTTTTATGAACAATTAATTATTTGGAAAATGTTAACTAAGAATTAATAAAAAATATTTATTAAAGGAGGAAACTTTTTTATTGAGAAGCGGAGAAATACACTCCCCTACGAACTTTTAATACGCTCTCACATTATTTAAAAAAGAAATCCCTCTTTTAATTTCTTTAATCAATATCTAAAAACATTGATTAAAGGGACCTTGATTATTTTAAATAATTTTGTTATAATAAGACAAAAATTTCATCGGAGTATAAGATTTCATTTACAGTGTGTTTGGTTTCAAAGTTTTTATATATTTATTCTTATTACACTTATCATGAGGAAATGTTAGACAATAATCTGTAAGATATTTTGATAGTCTTAATTAAAATTTGATTAACAAGTTATCCATCATTATTCAAATATTTTTAATAATATTTTTCCTCATCAGGGTATACTCGGTATATAGTCTAAACATTTGAGCTCCTAACTCATCGGTAAGGCAGTATTTATTTAGCATACCATAATTCTAGAAATCGACTCAAACATGATAAGGTTCAGCGTCTCTAAAAGAGAATTCACTTCTCATTTTTGATAAAGGTTAATGCAGCCCAAACAATAAAGGTGTATTATAACTAATTCAACTAATTATTTAAAACAGAAAGACACAATCAGAGACTATACTCTACAAAAATATAACTCTAAAATACGAGGAAAAATAGTAATAAGTTAATTATGTAGTTATCTTCTTGACGATTGCTATTAAAGGCCTTGAGACCTTGAGACCCTAACCACCAAGTAAGTTGACTCTACGCTATTTACACTACATTATAATATATAAGTGTTCTCACTGACTTGATCGGAGTGTAATCAATAGATGGAAAATCCTCCGTTGGATTTTGCGACAAAGACAAAGGGAGAGAGAGATAGAAACCACCACTACAGCCAGCTAGAATAATATTAAAAATTCTCTCACTATCATCTCATTACTTATAAATTTTAATAAATTTGGTTAGAAATTCATTTTACATATCTTAATTAAAACAATCTTCAAATTTTTATATTTTTCTTTTAAATCTCTTCAAATAAACTTCTTTGAAAAAAAAGAAGACTAAAACTAGTTTAAATATTTTTTTTGGGACTCACATTATTCAAAATAGACAAAACTATCTATATGGTTCTAGTGAAAAGACTTGAGTAAAAGGGAGAAGATGTGCATAATTAATGGTGGAATAACTTATTTCAAGAAGCTAAATTAAATAGTTTGTGATATGAACATATTAATTTGGTGAAATACATCAAACACATAGGAAAAGTTTGTGTCGTGAGTTTGAAGGGACTTAATATCAAATAAAGGAAATAAATAAATAAGAGAATTAAGTTTGATTTAAAATGAAAGAAAATAATAAGAATTTGTGTGAAAAATGAAGAAATTTGGTGGTATCCTCCTATAATTGAATTGTGCTACTCTCTATATAAAGAGAGGGTGAAATAAAAGAAAGGAGGCATTGAGAGATGGAAACATGCAGTGAGGAAAGAGAAAAGACGGACCATAGCGAAGCTCCCATTCAAGGAGACATCTTAGAGATTATATTCTCTCACTTGCCACTCATCCACCTCGTCTCACCTTCTCACGTGTCACGTGCATGGAACCGTGCACTCTCCACCTCCCTCCGCCACGTCAACCCCGTCAAACCCTGGCTCACGCTGCACATCCAGAACCCCCGTGCACTGCACCTCACCACCACCTTCGCCTACGACCCACGCTCCCGCACCTGGTTCCAAATCCACGCGCCGCATCCCAACCACACCTCCCCCCTGCGCGCCTCGCACTCCACACTCCTATACACGCTCTCTCCCTGCGAGTTCGCCTTCTCCCTCGACCCCCTCCGTCTCCACTGGCACCACGCGTGTCCCCCACGCGTCTCTCGCATAGACCCCATCGTCGCGCGCGTGGGACCTCGCATCGTGCTGGCGGGAGGCGCGTGCGACTTCGAGGACGATCCCCTGGCGGTGGAGGTGTACGACATGGAGTCCCGCGCGTGGACGCGCTGCCAGTCGATGCCAGCCATTCTCAAGGACTCCTCCGCTTCCACGTGGCTCTCGACCGCCGTCGTCGGGGAGAGGATGTACGTGACGGAGAAAAACTCCGGCGTGACGTACTCGCTGGATTGCAACACGATGACGTGGAAGGGCCCGTTGGAGGCGCGTCCGGATCGAAGTGTTTTCCACTGCGTGACCGGAGCGATAGGCGGTCGTTTAATGGTGGCGGGGATGGTGGGCGAGGCCGAGAAGGTAGAGGAGGTGAAGTTGTGGGAAGTGAAAGGGGAATTAGCGGTTGAAAGTGAATTAGGGTATTGGTGTGAGGAGTTAGCAGCGATGCCGAAGGAGATGATGGTAAAGATTATGGGTACTGGTTCGATTGAGGTTAACTGGATTGGGAATTCTGTGTATTTTCAGAACCTATGGAAAGCGGAGGAAATTGTTGTGTGCGAGGTTGGGAATGGCGGAAGCTGCGAATGGGAAAGCGTGAGGAACGTAACGGTGAGTGATGTGAGTCGCATGCAGAGAACCGTGTTCTGTGGTGCCCATGTTGGGCTTCAAGATTTGAAGAAGGCGATTAATAAGAATTGTATGTTTGTGGAGAAAGTAGTTTAAGTTACAATCTCTTTAGATTGGACTATTTGGTTCGGAATATGGTTTTCATTTCTTCAGTTTTATATTTTATCATCACATAATGTGATTCCATTGCTTCCCATTCAACTATACTCATTTGGGCAATGTATTTCCAGATCTATGTACTCACTCGTTCATAAGTAATGAGCACATTCAGATCTACCAAAATTTATCTTCATAGTTCAATTTTTTGGAAAATATAATGACAAATTATGGATAAATGATATCAAAATTATAAAATTAGATTTAATAAATACAAGTTATCAATCAACACTTCAATAAAAAAAAAATTAAACATGACTTATTTAATTTTGTAATTATTTTAGTATTTATATATTTTGATAATTTTTTTGAGAAACAGCGTGTTAAATTTTTCTTAATTCTATAAACATATTTTATGCACAATTTTTTTTACTTGTACTATAATATCTAATATTTTGTTGGATTATATTTACTGTTTGATCATTTTTGGAAAAAATACACATGAATGATTATAAATTAATATATATATATATATATATATATATATTTATTATCATTAATTTAACATTACTTTTCATGTACTATCTTCAAGTACAACTCAATGTCTATTTCTCTCCAACATTAATCTACACACAAAAAAAAAAGGTTGACAAGTTTATATCTATAATAGGAGTACAAGCTAAAAACTAATAATAATATATGGATAAAAATATGGTGCCTCTATTTTATATAGTATTTATTACATATTTAATTTATATAATTAGAATTTAAAATAAAATATTTTAAATATATTATATTTAGAACTTACAATAAAAACTTATATTGTGATGAACATTTTTTTTTGTTATCATAGAGAAAATATTTTAAAAACTTTAAACTAAATTTAGAATTGAAGCTAAAAAAGATAAAAAGAGACAAATAATTAAGAATAAATAAAAATTAAAAACATATTAGAAAAGAATAACAATAATGTATATACTCTGATATGTAATTTTCACTTTTTCTCAATTTATTAGTTAGATAAGTCTGTTAAGTTGTTAAAGTATTCAAATCTTAAATATTTGTTTATTTTGGAATGAATCAATATCTATATTTGGAATTACAAATATGAGATGACTTTTGAAGGTTGACTTGAATTTGATAAGAAAAAATCTTAAATAAGTTAGTTAATTTAATTCGTTGACTTGTTTTCACATATAACTTGTAGTTTATGTGAACTAAGCCTAGAACGGTCTAAATTCTACTATCTGAAATACAAAATACAAAACTTATATTAAATGTGCAATGCAATCGAGAATACATTGTATCTAGATTGTACAATCTGAAACACAAATTTTAACTTTAGGATTCTATAACATGAGAAGTCTTTGAATTCTACATTATGAAATTAAAGAAAAATGTTAAATGAAAAATGTCAAAGAGTAATTTGAATTTTTTTTTTTTGTATGGGATGTAGGAAGAAAGGTATGGAGGAAGAAAGCCTACATTTCATGTCCTAAATATATCATATATATATATATAAATTTAAATTCAAGTCTTTTATTTATGATTTTTTTAATAATGCTTAGTTAGTTCTTATGTTTTTTAAATGCCTCAAGATTTGTTTAGTTATTTTTAATTTCATATTTGGATGCTTTTAATGTTATATTTTAATTCTTTATACTATTATGCTTAGATAATTTAATAGTGAAAGTTTTAATATATTAAAGAATTTTGTTTTAGTGAAATGAGATAGCAGATTTTAACATAACGTATGGTCAAGAGATTACTATTACATAAGTCAGAGAAGTAAATTGATGAACACGAAGAACCACGTTTTAAATTTTATGTAACTAATAGCATAAAACTTTGTTTATAGTTTAAAAAAATATATTACATATACTATTAAAAAAAATATTAAACTATAACTAGGATCTGCTTAAATGTATTAAATGAAGTTGTAGTGACATGTGTACAATATTCAACTTATAGTTTAAACTGTAGATATTTAGACTGTTCTCCTAAAATGATGTTTAATTAATAAGAAGGAACAAATAGTTTAATGACTACAAAATAATTATAATCTCAAAGGGACAGTTACTTGTTTTTAATTCAGCTAATTACTTTTATTAAAATAATGGATGCATTTTCACGAGTAAAAATCCATAGATGTAGCCTCAAACATTAAATAATGGAAAAGAAAATCAGATATAGAGATGAATGCGGCAACAAACTTGTCTCTTGGTAAAAAATATACACATTAAAATGTATTCTTTAAATAATAATATTGCTTCCATATTAATTTTATAAAAATAGATTTTATTCTTAAGAGAAATAAAAGAGAAGAAAAAGAAGGAAATATGAAATAAAATAAATGATGTAACGATATGGTAATTAGAGGAAGTGGTTGGCCAAGAAAGGATTTATGTGGGGAAGGGATAATGTTGAGATTGAATATGCAAGTGTGGCTGAAAGTAACAAGAAGAAGCAATTCATATTTTTAAAGTATTATTTTGCTGGAACAAACAAATATTTTATTCGAACGACCTATATATTCATTAAATGGATGTGGAGCACAGCACCTTTATTATACCGATCGGATAACACCAAATTAATGTTCCTTTAGGAAGGAGAAGAAGATAAGACTGAAAAGAGAACAATTTCATTCAGAAAACTCACGTCATACATAAACAATCTTTCAGTATATAAACTGAGATGGAAAACAAAAATATAAAATGTAAAGAAACAAAAAGAAAGCAAGTGGAACTGAAAATAAAGCATAACATTAGACTATATATCGACTATTCAATGCTACCGTCTAATGCTTATCATCTAAAGTTATCATCTATACCGTCTAGTGAAATACACATTATCTAATACATTAGACACTATATATATTATCTAACATCCTTCCATCAATTATGGTTGGTTTAGTAATAATCATAAATTTAGTATAAATAGTTTGTAAAGATGATCCTCAAAGAGTTTGGCGAGAAGATCAATAACTTGATCAACAAAACTTGTTTTGAGTACAATCCCAGATGAAATGAAGATTAAGCTCAAAATGCTTTGTTTTTTACACTATTACAAATAACGCATTCTACAACGATATATTATGTCGGTTAATTGAGAATCGGTGTAAACAAAAATACGGTGGCATTTTTGTAAATATTTTGTACATATTATAGCGGTTGGAATGACAACTGGTGTAATATTTATTGTTCAGAGGAAAAAATATTTTAAAAAATATATAATTGGAGCGTGACATATTACAACGGTTGAAAAGACCAACCAGTGTAATATGTATTGTTTAGAGTAAAAAAAAGTTTGAAAAAATACATATTTGGAGCATGCATATTACAATTCTTGATACCCATATTCGTCTTTTTCTGTGATTACAGATTGGGCAATTAACTCGGTCATTTTGCAAGACTAGGATAAGGTCCAAAAGGCGATCTACTTTATGAGTAAGGTACTACAGGGACCAAAAACTCGGTATCAGGCTATCGAGAAAGCTGCCTTAGTTGTGATATTTATAGCTCGACAACTCTGCCACTACTTTCAGAGCTTCATCGTAATTGTGATTACTGATATGCCCATTCGCAAGGTCCTTCAGTCATTCAGAAGACCTTGAAGTCACCCAAGACAACTGAAGAAGGACCAGCCGAGGTCAGTCACATGTAGGTCTTGGGTGTAAGCTTAGAAAAAGGGAGAAGACATCGGTCGATGACTTAGGAGACCCTGAAAGTCCCTAGGATAAACTACCTATAGGTTGTTGGGGGATGAGTTTCTGAAGGTTTTGCAGGTCAACACCACAAAGACTTGGATAACCCCTTACCAACATTACCTAGCTGATGGGTTACTTCCTGCCGAGCCTGTAGAGGCTAAGAAAGTTAATTGGAATATGAGGAAGTATACCCTGACAAATGGCAAACTTTTTCGTCACGACTATACACACTCAATCCTCACTTGTGTGAGTGGAGATCAGTGTACCCGCATCATGACCGAGCTCCATGAGGGCATTTGTAGTAGCCACATAAGAGGACGAGCTCTCTCGTTGAAAGTCATCCGAGCTAGGTATTATTGGCCAACCATGAAGGAGGATTGTGTGAAGTATGCACAACACTATGAGTAGTGTCAGAAGCATGCTGATTGACATCACGCACCAACCGAGGAGTGGCGATCGATTTATAGCCCATGACCTTTCCATACTTGGGGAATAGACATCTTGAGTCCTTTCTCTTTGGCGATACGTAAGATGAAATACCTTATTGTGGTGATCGAGTACTTCACCAAGTGGGTCAAAGCTGAGCCAGTTGCACAAATAACTACCCACAAGGTGCAACATTTTGTGTGGAAGAACATTGTGTGTCGTTTTGGGATCCCGAGGCACCTAGTGTCCGACAATGGAACCCAATTTGCTAGTCAACAGTTGGGTAAGCTATGCTTGGAGCTAGAGATAAAGCAGATCTTTGCCTCGATAGAACACCCTCAAATGAATGGTCTAGTTGAATCAGCTAACAGAGTCTTGTTGAGAGGGTTGAAAAGGAGGTTCGAGAAGGCAAAAGGAACTTGGTCAGAGGAAGTTCCCAGAATTTTGTGGGCCTATCACACCACCCCCAGTCAACAACCAAAGAGACGCCCTTCAGTTTGGTATATGGGTCAAATGCCATGATACCAGTGGAAATCCAGGAGAACTCCCCTCGGTTCCAAAGTTTTGTTGTGGAGAAATCCAACAAAAGAAGGAAGGTGAATTTGGACTTGAAAGACGAGGTGCGCGAGCATGCCCGTATTAACTCGGAGGTTGTAAAGATGAGGTTGCTGACTTGGTGATGCGAAAGGCCTATCCCTATCAATTAGAAAACAAGTTATCTCTGAAGTGGACTGGCAGGTTTCGCGTAGTCGAGGTGCTCAGAAATGGAGCGTATAGGCTAGAAACCCTGGAGGGGGGAGCCATTCCTCAAACGTGGAACACGGAAAATCTCAAGTTTTACTTCAATTAAGATGTTTTGTTTTAATTCTTTCTTATTGAACAATACGATGTTTAAGGTGATGCTCTTTTTCCCTTGAAGGGGGTTTTTTAACGAGGTCATCTAATGATAAGTTTTTTCTTGGAAGATGGTGCATTAGTTTTGTTGAATTAGCACATGGTAAGACAACGTAGCTCGGAATGAATAGATTCATCTGAGTATAGACGCCCTCTGAAGATGAATTTGTTGTTAAGCACATAGTAAGTGGACCTAACTCGGAACAAACAAAGTTAACCGAGTATAAACGCCCTGTGAGCTTAATTAACCGAGTATTTGTGGCAAAGTATTTTTGCATGTATTTATACGTCATAGGCAAGTCTGTTAACACCCTAATAAGGAACGGTAAGACGTAACTCAGTCATCCGAGTAGGCGCACTGTATTGACGAGCAATAAGGCACGGTAAGACGTAACTCGATCAGCCGAGTAGGCGCACTATATTGGCAAGCAATAAGGCATGGTAAGACGTAACTCAGTTGGTCGAGTAGGCTCACTGCATTGATAAACAATAAGGCATGGTAAGACGTCCTAGTCCGGAGTGAATAGAGTCATCCAAGTATAGGTGCCCTGTGTATAAATTGGTTATCTAGTGTCAGGTAAGACGACCTAACTCGGTGTTAGTACGACCACCCGAGTACAGGCACTCTGCAGTTTGATTTGTTATAACTAAGTTGTTTGGCTCGAGGCAAGATAAGACAACTTAACTCAGTGTAAGAACGATCACCCAAGTATAGGCGTTGTGCAAATAAGTATTGTTTAAGTGCATGGTAAGTCGGGCTAACTCGGTGCGCGAGCAATCACCCGAGTTCAGGCACTCTGTGAAATGGATGAATGATGCATAGTAGAATCATTCCTCTATACCTTTGGTAGTTAGGGGTTAGCTTGGTATATGAGTGAGTATCCGAGTTTAGGCACCCTAGGAGAGGAATGAACCATTCTTGACACAGGATAAGACGACCAAGCTCGGAAGGGTGCGACTATCCGAGTAGGTGCTCTACGAAGCAAAGCTTAGCGAGATCACGACATGTGGCCCCTGGCCAAGTTGGTGAAATACACCTATGCACGTTGAGATTGAGCATAAGCTTGTCGTGGCTATGGGTGTATAGTTCATCAAAAGGTTAGTTATTTGTTAAGTGAGAATTCCACTATTTATCAGGCTTATGTTTGCCTAGGTCGGATTCTTGTTATCTTTATTACTCAAGATATAGAGATGAGCTAGCTTAAGTGTTAAACTATCTGCATGTATATTAACAACAGTTGTTGTACTTAAGCTAGTCAAGGTTTGCTATATGATAAGTAATTTAAGCTAGTCGAAGTTACCATGTTAAGTAGCATGTCATGCATTCACAAAGGTTTTAAAATAGTTATAAAGTGATTCAGAGGCCATAAATATAAAAGTGGTAAACTGTTCAAATAGCAAGGAAGGATAATATTTTACAGACATGTAAAAGTTCAAGCTATTCGTCCCTTAATTGACCATCAACCACGGCTTTACCCAGGTCGAGTTTGGAATAGTCAATTTCAGGATGGATTCCTGCTGCTTTTTCAATAGCTACCTCGAACCCCACAAGGTAAGATTGGGCAGCATCCAACTTGAATGCCTCTGTAGTATTGGCAAAGTGATGTGAGTTTATTTTAGATTGTTTCATTTTAGAGGTGACACTTTACTTATGAATGAGATTTTTAACAATTATATGGTGAGACCTAGGAAAGATTTCCACTGGACACGAACTTAACCAAGTGGTTAAGTAAGTGTTAATGTTCACTTCCAAAGGCAAAAGGAAAAACACATTATATGGTGACATGATGTATGGTGCGAAATGTAAAAGACATGAAAGGAAACACATGATATGGAAGGAACCCGAAATGGAATTGTAGAAAAACAAAAGTACCAACACAAAGATTAAAGTGTAATGGAAAATGGAAGAAAGGATGAAAGGAAAGAAAGCTTATGGAGATGAAATGAGAGTGGACACGTCAATTGAAGTGTGGATTCCTCCAAGATGAGTGTAGAGGGCCGCCACTTGAGAGCTCTCAACTCACTCAAGATAAGACTTAATGCTTAGAGTAACAAGCCTCACACAATTTGTGCAGAGTTTTCCTTCTTCTATATATTTCAACTTGTAAGTAAATGGAGTAAGACACCCTAAACAAGATGAAGCAAGGGTAGGAGAAGAAGGAAAAGGTGGGGCGGCCCTAGCATTCTAAGGCCTAATCTTCTAGAAGATAGGTCAAAATCCTACCCTAAAAGCCTATGCTCAAGCTAAAGTGATAAGCACACCCCCTTATTATGCTAAAGGAAATCTATTCTACTAGGTGTTGTATTGGCTAGATTTGGATCCTGACCTAGCCCTGTATCATGAGTCATGCTTTGAGTCATCCTCCTGGAAGGTTGAGCTGGTCAGTGGGCGCACCCTCTTATAGGTCCTCATCACGAAGTTTTCATCTTTTCAAGCCATTTCTTCTTTCAGTTTGTCGAGAGTTTGCACCTTTCTTCAGCTAGACATGCAGCCACTTGGGCTCATTTTGCTGCCTCTTTAGCTTTCTCGGCTCGAAGTCGCTCAGCTTCTTGTTGCAAGTTATTGGAAAGCTTGACCTTATTTTTTAGGCGTTTTATTTTCTTGTGGAGCTCATCTTGGGCCTTCAGGTCCTCTGCCACCCTCCAACTTTTCATCTTGGTCACAACCAAGCAAACCGTGGCGAAAGCTTGCCCAATTTGTTTCATGGCATCACAAACCAAGTGGTCTTCGTCGAAAGCCATGATTTTATCTCTATCTTCATTGGGCAAGAAGGCCTTCTCAAAGTATGTAGGAATATCAAGGCTTGGATCCCACAGGTTCTTCCCTTCGGAGCTCCCAGCTTTGCACTCTTGAACAATATTACATCTTGATGGCCTTCGGAGTGAACAATGCCTGAATGAGGAGTTCAGCTATCAAAGTGTGAGTGCTCAGCAAGGGGAGTAGTCGCACTTCTTTTTCTGTTAAAGACCAACCCAGAGGTGGTCTTCTCGTCTTGCTCGATTGAAGTTTAAGCGACTATCTTTGGGGCCTTCTTTTGTTTGAGAGATTCATCGAGCATCTTGGCAGTTGCCCTCATCCTCTTTGCTATTTCTTCTAGCTCCCTCTTGCTAATTTTGGACAACATCCTCTCTGCAAAGAATACAAGTGAATGGTTAATAACAACAACAAGGTTAGTCTCACTAAAGGTAGGGAATGAGAAGTACCGGTATAAGCCTTCAGAGCACCGAAAGTGTACTCTTTACTCAGAAGGAAGTGTCAAAGGTGACCCTCAAGTTCATTAAGAATTTGCAGACCTCCTGCTCTGATGGGGGCAGGTCGTCCAGGCGCCTAGCGCTCTGGAATCTGGGTTCTGAGGTCAAATATAAAGGAAACTCGTCCAAAAGGGTCGGATCTGCCTTGTTAGCTCGAATTTTGAGGAATTTGCCTTTGAAGTTTTTGTAGGAAGACTGGAAGAGGGTGAGCAAGGCTCTTCCATGGACACCGTTTAAGGATACCCATAGTTGGCGACCCGAATGTTTGGCCTCAAAGAAATAAAGAAAAACCTCCACAGTCGGCAAAATGTCGAGCTGTGAACAGAGAATGGTAAAGGAACGAATGAATGTCCAACTATTTGGATGTAGCTGGGCAGGAGCTACGTTGAACTCGATTAATAATTCTTTTCAAAATTTGACAGGGGTAGACGCAGGAGGACTTTTTTAAACACAATAGTGTAAAAGAAGCAAAATGGACCCTCGGGGTCTGAGGATTCATCGCAACACACAGGCTCATCCTCCTTACGCGCTAATATTATTACAAATCTATCATGCGCCTTACCAAAGTGACAACCACTTTTTCTTAAGGTTACAACACGCTCACGGGAGGTATAGAAGGAGGTTTCGTCTAAAAGGTTTTTTGGGGCCCAAGGATACATGGTATGGTAATCCATCACAATTATATATATAGCAAAAGCACAAACACAAAACAGATACAAGCACAGTTCAAGCAGCGAATGCGAAATGAAAGAAAAATCTCAGTTCCGACCAACATAATCGGTAAAACGAATGAGCATTCGACAATAGAAATAGTAGAGGGAAAATACCTGGTGTGGTAAGGAAAGAAGAAGTGTAAAGGAAGATTTTTTGTAAGAGAGTTCAGAAAGCGCAAGATTTTCTAAAGAGTAAAGGCTACGTGAAGGGTAAGAGAAGAGAAGAGGGTTTTAGAGAAATGAAACAGTGAAGTAGGGTGAGGTTTCATGGACTTATTCGAATAAGGGAATGCCAAGCAGCAATGTTTTCCCACTGTTGATGAAGACGCCACGTGTACGCTCTGGATTAAGTGTGGTGAGACGTCACCTCAGAAGCACTTTGTGTACTGCACCTCACCTACCCATTGGGGAAATCATCGTGTCAGCCGCCAAAGCGCTAGAAAGCCTCTTCGCCTAGTCAAGCTTGGCTCGAACTTGGGGAGTTTGTGTACTGAAGTGCTCGTGTGCTTGGGGCCTCGGTCCAAGTATTTGGGTATGGTCATCTCGGTTTTGGGCCCACAAGCGAGTAATGGGCTCGGCCCAATTTAGTTGGTAAGCCCGATGGAGAATATTAAAATAGAGAAAATATTAAGTTTGGTCATATATTAATATAAAGTTGTTAGTTAAATATATATGTTGATATATGTTAAGCTGTTAGAATAAAATATTGTGAATATAAACAAAGTTGTTAGTTAAATAAATATATGAATAAGCTATTAGATGAATATATAAAGCTGTTAAATAAGTGGAGAGCACCCGAGAATAAAGGTGCATGAGATTCTCTTTTGTTGTTAGCACCGTGAGTAAAGGTCCCGTGGACAAAATATTTTCATGTTGTTAGCACCCAAACATGAAAGGTGCACGTGAGCAGGTGGTTTTGTGTTATTATTTTATGCTTTCAGTGCAGATTATATTCTCGTGAGTGAAAGCTGTTAGAGGAATAACTATAAAAGAAGCTTGAGACCCCAAGTAAAGGTATGTTGTTTTTTAGTGTTAGAGACTGAAACTGATTATTATTTTGTATACTCACTAACTTGATCATCGGAGTGTGATCAACAAGTAGAACCTCCTCTTTCTCAGCGGAGCGTTGTTCCAGTGCACCAAGAGGAGGCATATTAGAAGCGGAGCTTGCCCATCCAGTCAACCCGAAGGTCAACCGGCGAGAATAATAAATATTCGCTTTGGTGAAATCTGTGTGCCTTTAACATGTATTTGCTTTTAAAATACTTTCTTCGTATGTATAAACTTTGTTCGTTGAAGCTTGAACATCTTTGGACTTAGATCTTTCTATTTTTACATTGTACATGTTCTCTTTCGTATTAGACGCTCGAATAGGAATGTTTAGATATGCGTCTTATGACTTGTTGTGCTTTGAACATCTTTCTCTTTTCAAATCTTCATAAATATATTTTTTATATTGCTTTACCCTTGATCTACACAAATCTCGCTTTTCAGCTTCATCGTTTTCTCATTAAACGCTGAAAATGGAAACTTTAACTTTAGCTTTTCTCACGTCTTTATGTTCCTCTCACAATTTCTAGGAACAAAATAAGTATTGGTGAATATTATAATTAACAAAATAATATCATAAAAAATATAAAAATGTATAAATTTATAATTTAAGGATTATTTTATATGTAAATTAGCAATAAATCTTCATAAGTGTCTATATTTTAATATGAAATATTGCTGAAATTAGTCACTTATCACTCTCCCCAACTTAGAATATTGCTTGTCCTCAAGCAAAGTAAATGAATATATTTGAATTTAAATATCAAACATCTTAATTCACTAAACAACAGATCAAATTAGAAATTTATGATGCTTCCAAATTCAAATATAGAAAAATATAGACACAATCAACTTCCAGGATCAAATCAAAACAAATAAATGACAATTCATCAAGGAATATCTTCTCATGTGCTCACGGGTAAATGTTTCTCTCTATTTTCACTAAATCATAACAAATCGCAGATTCGCTGTTGCTTTTCATTTCATCTTCAAATCACAAACATATTAGAAACATGAATCTTGAGGTCTTTTCCAGGGTTGTAATGAGGTCGGGATTCCAAAAAAATATTGGTTTTTCAAATAACAAAATGCACATCTTAAAGAAGAAGAACATACCTATAATCCCACTTATAGAGAACATATATGTTATCTAATCACTGCTTTCTTTCAAGATCACACTTTTCCTCATTTTTCTTTCTACCTTTTTTCTGATTTCCAACAATTTTTTTTTTCTTTCTTTTTTTTCCTTTTTGTTTTTCAATCAATAGGAATAGATTTTTCCTATTTTCAACTTTTTGAAGTTTCACAATCAGAACCAACCAATTCATCAGTAAAACTCTTAAAATTGTTTAAGGTTCACACACTCACTTGGTTTAATTGGTTTCATTCCTTTTTGTCTTGTCATTCTCTGTCTTAATCAATCATCCTGTTAAATTTTCATGTATCACAATTTCAATTATATTTGAATAGGGATTCAATCATATTTTCTTTAATAACCTGTGTCTAATTCATCTCACTATTTAATATTTAAACACAAATTCTTTTTTCCACAATTCAAAATTAATATTATAGTTCTTTTTTATTTGAGAAAAATAAACTAGAAAACAAACAAATTAAAACTGAAATTTATTCAACAAAGATATTTCAAGACCTAAAACTAACAAACTAACAAAACAACAAATTTATTCAAAATGCAAAATAAGCAATTTAAACAAACTAACAAATAAGCAAATAAACAGAAAACAAAATAACCAAAAAATAAAATAAAAACTAAACAGAAAATAAAATTCAAATAACTGAAAAGAAAAGAGAATTAGAAAGATAAAACCATATTTTTTTTCAATCCTCTCTTCTTAAGAAATCATCCAGCTTTTTGTTAAAATCTTTATCTACAGTCTTGCTTCATTTGTTGGATCTGCCCCCTGAATAATAGAACTTGTCCCTAGGTCAAAATACATAACCTGCAAAATGATTAGGAGGCATATATGATTTATTTTTTATTTATTATTATTATTTTTTTTTTTAAAAATAAAATCAACAAAGGTAACAAAGCAACTTAAAACTAAAATGTGGACTGGGTTGCCTCCCAGTAAGCGCTCGTTTAACGTCATCTAGCTTGACACCTGTTTATTTCAAGATGGACAACTCTCTTTGTTGCATCATGTTGTATGCATTCTTCC
>Ga0123342_1005050_pt1 | contig 19540 bp, 7 predicted proteins | sample Turbeawhitnodule_FD_89960 | JGI IMG/M metagenome (GOLD analysis project Ga0123342, IMG submission 89960) | Root nodule microbial communities of legume samples collected from Mexico - Turtle bean Mexico white nodule | ecosystem: Host-associated > Plants > Roots > Nodule | place: Mexico: Nepantla... | reverse complement strand
TTTATGATCAACATATACTTATTTAGTATCGCCTTATATCTCTTATATTTATCTTATTTGGATTTATTTTTATATCTTTTATCTTTATCTTAATTTGTTTTGCCTTTATTTTATATCTTTTATATTTTTAGTTATTATTTTTTTCTACCATTTTTTTATTGTTGCTGTTTTTATTTTCTAGACTTTTATTTTTATTTTTTCTTCTCATTTTTAAGCATTAAGTGTAACATTTGCATTAATTATTTTTAGGATTTTGCATTTAGGATAGACACTTCAATATTACTTGTGTATCCACTATTAATTAATACTAATTGACTTTGGTTTTTTTGTAATTATGTCATGTATTTTTTACTTGAAAGTAACATGATTACATCATCAATAATAATAAAAATAAATAATAATTTATGTTATAGATTCAACTTTTATGTTGTTGTAGGGTTTAATTTTTTATTTTCTTCATTCTTAAAAAAAATAAGTTTAAACTAAACATTTTAATTTTTTTATTTTATTTTATAACAACTCATTTCTTTATCCATTAAAATATCTAGCACCCTTTTGAAATGGTGCTAGATAGGAAAATAAAAAATAAATGGGTGCTAGATAGGAAAATAAAAACAAAAGGGTGCTAGATAGGGAAATAAAAACAAAAGGGTGTTAGTTAGGGAAATAAAAATCTAAATGGTGTTAGATAGGAAATTTACACCCATCTAAACCAATACAAAAGCTACAAAGTATATTTTTTTCATTTTTTATCATCTCTATGGAAATAGGAAAACCTAACAAAACTTTCAACAATTATTTCAAATATCACTATTAGAAAAGAAAAGAAGAAGAAGAAAAACTTGTTACTTTGGGAAAGAGATTTCTCCTAACTTTTGAAAAAAAGAGAATGTGAGGTTTTAAATTACAATAAAATTCACAAATTCTTCCTTAAAAAGCAATAAAGGAAGGATAAAAATGGAATATACGCACACATATTATAGTAAAAAATGGCATATACTATAACCATGACAATTGACATTGACTTAAAGTGAAATTGTGTCAAAGATACTTGATTGTGAGTGAAATGCACTTTAAAGACTTTTATTGATTCAAATGAAAAAAACTATAGAAAATGAAAGAATGTGTAATAATTAATATGGGAAAACAGAAGATATTAAGCAAATAAAAATGTGAATATTGTTTTATTGTTATTGTTAACTAAGTTCAATGAGACTTTTCAACCCTTTTCAGCATTTAGATGCATTTTAATTTAAATAACGATCTTGATCTCTTATTTTTATATTTTGTCAGTGTATTTTCTGTTGTGTATATATACATTTTATTTTAAAACACAGTTTCTTAAATTAACTACGCCTCAAATAAAACAGAATTGTGGTGGTTGAAAAGAAATTTCATATAAAATATAAAAGTATTATTCAAAAGACAATCACTTGTCTATTTGAAAGTTACACGTAATTTATTGGAAACTTCTGGCCTTTCGGAAGAAAGCTTCATGCTTTGCGAATTAGAATAAAAGTGATAATTTATTTTTAGGATTAAATATGTTTTTTCATACTATAATATTGTTTTCTAGTTTAAATCTTTTTTTAATATTTATAATATTTTTTTAAATGAGTATTTATTATTTTTAATATAATAAATATTTTTTTAGAAATATTATAATATTATTACATTATAATATTCATCTTGATGAGCTAATATTAAATATTTAACATTTTAATCTACCTTAAAAATTTCTTTATCATATAAAAATTAGTAATTATTTTTTTAATAGTTTTTTTACTTTTATTAGAAAATTTAAAGTTTTGGACTAAAAATAAAAATCAATTTTATGTAAAAATATAAGATGAAAAATATATTTAATCTGTATTTTTATTTTATTTTGTAAAGATGTGAATGTTTGATGATTCTTATGTAAATTAACTTTGTGTGGATTATACGTGATAAAAAGTTAACACTTATTTTAGTTTTTTTTTTTTAACTAAGTTTAACAATAAATTTTCTATCAATATCAAAATATTAAATATAAATAATTTCACGAATCTTCATCCAAACAAAAAATTTCTGGTTGATATTTTATTTTAGTTATACTTATAATAATAATAATAATAATAGAGAAAACTGGAAGAAAATTGTATATTAAAATTAGACATTGTATATACGATAGGATTTAAGTTTGAAATTCTATTTATTTTTTAAGATGAGATAAATATAAATACTCTTTATGTCTATAACTTTTATCTACTGGGACTCAACATTCTTTCCTCCCTAAAAAATGCACTTATTAATAAAAAAATTAAAATCAAAATTATTATACTTGCAAAAAAGTTTCAGAAAGAAAAAAAAAATGTCAATTACCATTTATACGTGTATATTGTTATTGTGTATGAGAAAATTATTTAGAAACCTTTGTTTATAATTTGATTTTAAAAATGAGTAATTTAGATTAAAAAACAACTTAAATAAGAGTGACAATATAAATTTATAATATAATAACAGTAATGAAAGTAAACACACCCTATGTGTTTCACATTATTCAGACTGCAGACCAATCCTACGCCGAAACATTTTCTTTGGGCCGCTACTCAAATGCTATGGTCCATTAAGGCCCATATTATTTTCTGACCCAAAACACAATGGCTAATTCTTCCTGCATCGACATCGATCCAATTTTAAATTTTCAAAATTTTAAATTACTTTTTGTTTCAAAATTAAAATTTTAAAATACAAAAAATTCATTTCAGAAAATAAATAATTGGCCTTAGAGCAACTCGACCATTTCAACTCACGATATTCCATTTATATATATTTTAATTCATAATTTAATTATTTATATTTTTTTTCTAAACGGGGTTGAAACCAAGAGAATGATTCGAGCTTTCCTTTTCCTCCTGGTCGGTCAGTCAATATGCACTTCTCTTCCTCTCCAAGCGAGCTCCTTACTCTCCTCTTGTCATTCTTTCTCTCGGTCTCCACGAAGTCCAGACTCGGATGGTACCTACAAAAGGCACTCTGACGCTCAAGTCAGAATTCAGTATTCGACACTCGGTACTCTGAGCACTGTATAATGGCGTACCTGATTCTTGAATTTTGTGCCTATTTATATGGTTATTATGGGCCTTTTCTTACTGGGCCAGGTTATGGAGTTTGGTCATGTTTAGAAGCACATTACCTAGCTCTTGATTGTTGATCAACCTCACTAACTCTACTTAGGCATAATGGTCTTTGTGGTATCGGTCGACTTGGACTGGGTGTTGAGTCATAGTCTCTGTCGTGGAGGCCCTACCAGTACACTTGACCCCAGGCTCGAGAGTGCTAAATCCGAAGAGTCTTTGTCTGAGGTCGTCATGACAGTTGGGCTTTTTGAGGCCTGACGTGATGTTGGCGGCGCTGAACACGTGACGTGACGTGCATTAATGACGAGATTTTTGGGGCGCCATTTGACGAAGCCCGTTAGATTGAGGAAGCAGTTGAGATGAAAGTGACTTTTCGTCTCCCAAGTCATTCAAAGGCTATAAATAGTAGTCCGCTACAATGTCGAGTTACGGCTCTTACTTGCTCCAACATCCGAAACCCTCAGTCGTCCTGGTGCGTTGCTTACCCTACGTCCCAAAAGGTTTGCCATGTCCTCCCTGTCTTGTTTGTCTTCCTCTTCTTCTTCTTCTGGCTCCTCCGCGACCGAGCCTCTATCGGTCGGGGCAATTCAGATATTGCCCCCTATGGAGGTTATAAGGGTCGACGATCCGGAATGTCCTATCAATCGGTCAGATCCTTCAGAACAGTCGTCCCACCTCTTGGGACTTGACTGGGTCGACCCTAAGGTAACTGGGTTTACTTTTGTCTATCTGGATGAGGCTTCTATTTCCTCATTTATAGGGAAGTACCCTATTTTGAAGTCGAACGCAAATGATGGTATTTTGGCTGTTGATTATTATCGATCGACCGATACCATATGTATGGGTTGGTCTCCTTCAAAGGGTTTCTTCTTCTTTGTCTATTATTATCTTTTTTTTTACTTACACGTTGCCTTCCCTTTTGACGATTTCACGATGGGTGTCTTTCAGACGCTCAACGTGGCTCCCTCTCAGCTTCACCCAAATACCTGGGTCTCTCTTCGAACATTTCGTCTTATATGTGATGTGTTCTGTCTGTCCCCTACTCCTTCCACCTTTTTAAGTTATTACACCTCTCACCTGATCGAACTCGTTAGCCCTTTCACTACATCACACAAAAATTTCAAGGGAAAATTCTTCAAGTTTTTTGTTGAGCCTGAGGGCATGAGGTTTATCTTTGACGAAGTCGGTTGGTCTAGGTTTTCTTTGTATTGGACTAGGAACCCTACCCAATTCAAGGAATGGCCTCGTCCGGCTCTGAGTGTCGAGGAGCAAGAGATTTACTCTCTCTTTGACAAGTTCCTTCGAAGGCTCCCTACACGGAAGTTATTAGTAATGTACAAGTCGTCTCAACAATGGGCGACCTTCCAGGGTATGTTTGCATTGATTTTTGTCTTTGTTGGTATTCTGGTCTTTTGCTAATGTGTTTTCTCTTTCTTGTAGATATTATGACTAAAGAGGTTCCTCAAGCTAGCAGCACAGTGCATGCCTTTCGTGCCAAGGCCCTGCAATATGGTAAAGGTAAGGGCAGCTTGGAGACGGTTGCAGCTGGCAACTTGTTCGGGGTTGGTCCCTTGGCCGCTGAAGGGAGCAAGAGGAAAATGAGAAGAGAGGCTAGCAACATCGCCATTACCACTCGATCTCTAGGTAAATTTAAGTGAAAATTCTATATCTTATTGAAAAATATGACCAAGGGAACTTATTATGTGTTTAAGTAAATTTTGAGATATTTGGACTGTTTAGAAAAGTTTAAAATATGATGTGATTAAATGGTGCATTGATGTGTTACATGAGATGTGGAATGGTGTTAAATTGTGATCAAGACATAGTATTTTCAGGAAAGAATATACCGTGTTAAGATTGTTATTAGGGTGTGAGTATCATGTGAATGAGACGATCCTAACTCTACTGATATAATGGAATCACGTAGATGAAATTATTCAGTTGGTGAGAATCGAAGGAGGTCCATTTGGCTGAGTCTGAGGTTTGAAAGAACTTATCAAAGCATATTAAATGGGTTAACCTTGTCATATGAGATTATGAGATGACGAGACATTGAGATGAGTATGTGCATGGCTGTGTGGATTTCACATCGAGTAGTATGACATGTGCAGGTATCTGGATTCTAAGTTCAACACACGAGTCTTCCGGAAGTAGAGTCAAGTGTCTATGTGTTGTGAGTCAGTAGAAGTCTGTCATGAGAAAGATGAATTTTGAATTTTTGATAGGTTATGTGTAATGAATGAAAATTGATGGTTTTATGTAGATGTTTAAAGTTATATTTATATTACAAGTTTTTAAAATAGCTAGTTTACCCTTTGTTTTGTTTTGTGATTGTTTTCTTTTAATCTGTGATGATCGTGTATTTACACAATAACACATAATCTTACAGGTGATAGAACTCCTCGGTAAGAAAGTAGATGATGAAAATATTGTATTTTATTTTAAAAAATTATTTTAATTTTATGTAAATACTTAAAGTCTTATTAAAATAGAAATATTTTGAAACATTATACGAAAGGTTATAAACATTTGTATTATATTTATATATTAAATTTGATATTTCATACCTTAAATCAAAATAATATGTATTGATGTTAATCGAAAAAATAAGTAAGAGACCAACCAAAAATCATTTAGGAATAACAATGTAATAAGAATAATGTGGAACGTAATACATACCCGCACTATATAACCATACATAATCAACAACTCGTGGGGTGAAAATGTAGGTTAACTCACACTGCCTTACAATCCATTTTTTCGTTTAATTTTTTATTCTGTATGTAGTATTGTTTTTTAATTGAATAAGACTAAATATTTTTATTATTGTTTTATTAATATTATATATTTAGGAGTACAGCTATATATTTTAATTTATGTATACTTTAATATATATTTTTAGTAAATAAATAATATTTAAGTTTTTTTTTATGATTTTGATACTTGCTGTAAATTCTTATTTTCGTAAGACATTCAAATTTAGAGTTAAAAAGTAAAAAGTAAAAAAAGTTTTTCTTGACTTTTTTAATATTTTTAAAAATTTGTGAATTTTTTTATAGATCATAATTATACTGGACATGCCAGACTTATTAACTCAAAAGTTTAAGTCAAGTTATTTCAGACTTATTAACTCACAAGTGTCTTTTCAAATTTTTCTTAACATAATACGTGGTAGATTAAAATAGGACCAGTCAACCTATATTATCACTTTTAACACTAATTTATATCCATAAAAAAATAACTTTGATAGAAATATAAATATGATTGACTTTAATTTTCTACGTATTGAAAAAAATAACATAAAGAGGTCTTTGATTGAGTTAATGAAGTCCTAAGTAAATATAAATAGATCGAAAAAATCATTAACTCAGGAGAGAGTAAGATAAAATTATATATTCAAATTCTTAAACTTTTATGTGAAATTTAATATTTTAATTTCAAAGAATCGAATTATTTTCGTAACTTCTTAAAATTTCAATTTTTTTTTTATTAAAAATATGTGGTCCAAACATAAGTTAAGAATCTTAGACGAGTTTGTGTGAGATATATTTTTTAAACAAATAATAACCGATAAGTTTAACAAAACTGTATCGATATAAGTATTATAAAAGAGTAAATAATACTTAAATAGTTTTTATTGGTATAGGTTATAGATAAAATATTCATTATTCATTATTCTTTAATCAACCAAAACGAGCGATTTTATTATTTGCTGACATTAATATTTTTTTGACATATATTTTTTTATTTATTTCCATTTTAGAATCTTAGTTGATTTTTAAATTTCGTAAAATAAAAAAGTACTACTACTAAAAAATAATTTTAAATAAATGTTATTTCTCGCTTAAAAAGAAATGTTTTAAACTTCTTAACCAAATCTTAAAGACCCCTGTTTTCCGTATATAGGGATAACAAGAAAGTTTTAACCTATAGATAGGTCAAATTCACAATGAACTAGTAACAATACCTTTTATACATATATTTATCCTTTTTCATTAAAGATTTTTTGAATATTTTAAAAAAAATATCAAAGTAAAGTTATCATCTGAAAAGATTGATAACTTGATAATTATTTACAATTTAATTTCATGTATATTTTTTATTTATATCCATGAACAATTATATAAATTTATATTTTTCTGTGCAAATTACTTGATTTTTTTTTAAATAATTTCATTTGTTGTAGTATTCTATATTACAGTTTAATTTGAATTATATTTTAAGTTTAATTTTTATTTGAGTTTATATTTTAAAGATAATTTTTAAATAATTTATTTTAATTTAAAAAAAAAAAACTATGTGTGTTCATACATGCCTCTAGACGTAGCATAATATATATACTACATACACAAGTTTTTCAAATGAGATGAATAATAAGACATTTTTTCAGACGAAGAGTAACTGATAACTGTGAGGGGTTGCTATCCCTACCTACCCATTCTCATAACAAAAATGTTTTTTTTTTATACCCAATGTTTCACCATACACTCCAAAAAAAATATTAATATTTTAATAATTTATAATTTTTAAAATTTTTAAAATTATTTTAATATTTTATATTTTATTTATATTTTTATTAAGAAATTTTTTTAATTTTTTTTTATTACAAATATTAATATTTTATTTTGTTGTGGGTGTAAGATGGAGCAAGATATCAAAATATCATCACCGTCTCATAATTTAATTACAGGAAATTAAGGAAAGGTTGGGAGGAAAGGGAGATTAGAACTCTACAGAAAAAAAATCTATTTTGATAATTGGACACTTGAAGGCGTGATTATATGTTCATCTACACCAAATTATAAGAGTAAAGACAAATGTTAATTTAGTATGTGCATAGTTAAAAAAGTCACTTTGTAATTATTTTTTAAAATTATTTCATCTCTTGAAATCTACATTTTAATAATAATAATAATAAATTACAGTTATAATTTGATGAAGAACTATCAACATATCATCATTAAAAAAGAATGGATGTCCATATCTTAACAATATATCATCACTCAAAAAGAATGATGTTGAAATCTTAATATCACATAACTTATCTAACAGTGATAGGGTTGTTAGGAGTATTTTGGTCTTATTACTTGTGAAGGTATTTTTCGTAGGAGTATGTAGGAATTTATTGGTGTTTTCTAGGTTTCTTAAAGTTCAGATTGTTATGCTTGCTGAGTTTTATGGAGTTATAAATGCTATGAAGGAAGTTCAAAAGATGGGGCTTATTAATGTCTGGCTTGAATGTGATTCTGTCTTGGTTTGTGTTGCGTTTACTACTAAGACTAATTTATGGATGCTTAATGGAATACTTGTATGTCTTAATTACGGTGAAAAAATCATGTTTATTGTTACTCATATTTTTTTTTGAAGAAAATGTGTTGTGCTTATAAGTTTGCTAATTTAGAATTTATTGATAGATAATCATTTCATTGATATAATAGATTTTCATAAAGTATATTATTAGAATTTGTTAACATATAAATTTTGGTATAGTTTTCCTTTATTTTTGTATTTTTTTTTTTTTTTTTTTAATATTTTTTTTTTTTTTTTTGTTTTTTTTTTTTTTTTTTTTTTTTTTTTTTTTTTTTTTTTTTAATAATATTTTTTTCATATGACGGCTGATGATTGTGGTTACTTCAGGTTAGTTGAGATGTCAAGTTGCATAATGTATAACATGAAAGTTTTTATGATTTTTTTTTATCAAACATTCAATTGATAATTTAATAAATTAATATCTTAATTATATTTAATTTAGTTTTTAATTTAAAATAATATTATATTATTATAATGGTTTGTTAACTATTTGTGTTTTATTTTTTTATGTTAAAGAAATGTTTTTTTTTTTAAAAAAAAAAGTGTCTGTACGTCTCTGTTCAAGAAAAAAGAGTCTTTGGGCACCACCACCACTCAACTCACTTTGGCATTGCTTTGATCTTGCACCCTTAATAGAGTCCTCAAGATGCCTTTTGTGTCCCATAAAGTTAAAAATAACTCATTTTCTTTTATTTTCAACAACTAAAAATCAATGCTAATCATATGAACTTGCAAAAGAACATCACGTGTTTGTCCTTCACTCAGTGGCTTTTCTAAAAGCTATGAACTTGATTTGATTGAAAATGCACTAAAATCACTACTTCATCATTGTTCACACCTCACACTGTTGCCTACCTAATTATTCTTCTACATTTTTTCCCCTTTAGAATTTCACTGAACCCATCATTTTTTAAGAGATTCCTTTCCCAGGTTTCTAGCACTGAATAGTCTTATTTTTTATACATAATATCTCAGGGGTGAAAAACGGACCGTCTCGTATAGGCCTGCAAAATGTGGGTCAGGTTGACCCATCCCGCATACAAAATGTGGATTGATTTTCATGATTCGCTTTGCATGCGGGTTGACTTGTAGGTTTGTGGACCGATTTGGTTTTTTTTTTAGAACGTAGAGGAGGAGTAGAGGCAGTAGCGGTGTGCAGTTGCGGAGCGGCAGTAGCGCGCGATAGTTGCAGACGAAGTCACGCGGAGTCGCAAGCAGAGTAAAGGAGAGTGCGTCGTGTGTTGTGTGCCTTTTTTTTTTTAACAACATAATTGCGTTGTGTTGAATGAAAACCTAATTTTCTTTCACTCAAAGTTGTCATTCCGGACCATTGTTGTCAAGTCATTTAATTAATTAATTTATTTTTATTCTTTTACGGACAAGCGGGTCAGCTTGCCCTGCCCCGCGCGAACCGCAGGGTATGCAGAACGGGCTAATGCAGATCAGCGGGTTGAAAACGTTAGCCCACCCCGCATTTTTAACCACAGGCCGCCGCAGCCCGGCTCACCCCACTTTATCACCTTAATATCCACTTACTTTGTTGATGAATTATTCTTCGTTGAAACCTGATTATAAATTAACTACAAACTCATTTATAATATATTATTATTTTTATCCACAATATAACTAGTCTCTATACATATCATGGATTATTAATTTGATATATGCAAAAACATTAAAATCCTATAGGTTTAAACATTATCATTACCACCATCAATAAAGCTTATTTCTAAGTATACCAAGCTTTCATTTTACCTTTCCTCTATTCTTATTTTTAGCATGATCGTTAACATTATTTAGTTTTATAAGAATAAGGAGTTAAATCAAACAAAATCATTTTTCAGCAAAATCTAATCGAAAAAGAAACTAATATTGTTGAAGATCTCATGTCGACGTCGACGACTAGAGATAAAAAGATTCATAGTATATCACCGTATAAATCAATTTTATAAGATTGAGTTAGATTTAAAAAGGGTTACCATTAGACCATTCATAAATACATTTGCAACATGTGTTTCAGATTTCACATCTCTTACAAATAAGAATAGGTGGGTACAAACACTACAAAAAAATATCATTAAATAGAAACTATATTTAGAGACCAAAATAATTAGTAATTATATTGATTAGATTAAAGACCATTATATAAACTAATTTTTTTTTATCTAAAATAGATTCTAGTTTCTAAATTAACATCTAATTTAAAATTTATTTTATAATATTTTATTAATAATAAAAATTACATTAAATATATATAATTTTTAAATTAATATTTAATTTTATAATATAGTGATTAATTATTTTTTATTTTTAAATTTGGTTATTATAAAGATTTATACTTAATATATGTGTAAACAGTAGAAAACTGTTTTACACAGTCTATTTTCTCATAAGAATCTTTGAACCTTGAACCAAGAATCAGGATCCTCACTAGTCTCATTTTAGCTTTACCAGGTTTGAGTTCACAAGTTGGAAACAACCATGTTACCGCAAATATCTCACATCCATGCACATGCCACTTCAGCCTTGCCACGATGAAAAAAGGTAGGAAAAAAATATCTGTATACTTTTTCTGTGAAAAAATTATTATCAGTGGTAACAGAGCAAATAATATTCTTCTTATCAAACTCAAAATCATAAAATCACAAGATTTTTTTTTTATAGTGAAATAAAAGGAATCATTTTAGAGGGATCTACCATGAATTAATCTTGTGGAGAAGTGGACAAAGTTTGGTGTGTCTTCTTGCAAGCATGAGCTATGACATGCCACATGATATCCTGGAAAATTGCAGACTGGTGAGTCAACATGAGTTGTCCATTTGTGGTACTATATATACATATATATATATATATGTAATTACCGATACCAAAACTCAAATCATTACCAACTATAAACTGTTTGAGGCATCTCATTCCCATTTCCCAAAGTGAAAATGATACATACACATTTTATATATATGGGTCGAACAACATATTATATTATGGATACTCGATAGCGAGCGGCTTATCCAGCTTGATAAACCCAACAAATTTTCGTTAGAATAGATTCAAAAATAACTTTGATATCATATTAAGAAATAGACTTTAAGTCTAACTCAATCACAAAATCAACTTATAAGATAAGATTTACACCTACTGAAATATTCTAATCTCTAGTCGATATAGAATTTCTAACACTTCCTAAAATATTCTCATCTTTAGTTGAAATAGGATTTGTAACGCATATAGGATTTCTATCACCAAATATGTGTGAAATGCTGCATTCATTTTTCTTTACTAATGTTTCTCTTGTCCTCAAAAGATGTTGGAATCTGATCCACCCACCTTACTTTGTTTTTCATGGTTTTGGACATTGTTTTTCTAACAGGACTTGTTCAACGTGGCACAACAGAAAGAAGATAGAGACATCATGTCATGGTTGCAATCATGCATGCTAATCAATCAGCTTTTTAATTGAAGAAAATGTTAACTCACAACTACAAATTAAAATACAACAATTTACAATTCTCTTTGGTGCATAATTGTAAACGTATCATCATTCTCTTAATAATCTAACTCAATTCTCTAACTAATTACTTTACACGATTAAAAAAACATGTTTGTGCCGAATCCCAATCCGACAGTGGCTCTTCCTTTAATTTCTTTATGTTTGTTGCAAGAGACAGCAAGATGCAAATCCTCCAAAAGAGAAGCACAATCTTTGCCTCAATCTAGCTATCAATTAATTACATGGAAAGGACAAATCATAAATAAGACCCTCTAACTAGGAATTCCAAAGTGGAGTAACAATCAGCTTCACAATTTCCCATAACACGGTGCACTTACTGAGACACCGAATCTACCATATTTTAGAGGCACTCACACAGTTATTGATGAACCACTATCATGATAAAAAATGACAGATACATTGAAGCTTCATAAGCTTGCCAAATACCACTTTCAATAAACTTGCAACCCCACATGCAAAACTACACTCAGATTAAATTATTTACATGGATTAGCTCATAATAAGCATGCATATACAAGAGTCGTGGATGTAGCAGAAACATAGAAAACATTCGACATTAATAATACTGCCAAAGAAGATAAGAACATAGTCTAAGGTGGCAGGCACTGTGGTTTTGCCACTGACACCGTTTTCATCACAAGTGGGGAAGCAGCTGCAAACATTATGATATTAGTCTTTGGAAAATCTCTGGTTTAGAATGAGTTTTTTAAGTACTCTATCTCTATTTGTATCATGCTTTTTCAACACTTCAAATAAATTACTGATGATAGAGAGGCTAATTAGTACTTAAACAAGATGTGGATGAATAATGAGTTTGTTTGAGAGGCAGTGGAAAGTGTGGCAGGTGTTGAACAACAGGGGTAAAAGGTGGACAACAGCTGTCAGTGTCCTAAACGTTGACTTGCTAGCACTGTCAAAGCACTACTACATGTGTGTTTTATGAATGCTTTTTGGAGTGTGGTTGGACCACTATGGCAGACAATGACTAAAGCACTTCCACACACATCATATAGAAATAGTAGTTTGGTCTGGTCTGGTCACATTGGCATGGAGAGTAGTATAATAATAAGATGGTGACTGGGCCCAGTTTATCAGGTATTGGAATTGTAATGGAAGTGCTTTCTTTTTGGGAACCTTCACGTGAGTAACAAACATTGACCACTTTGCTTGCATGTATTTATTTTTATATGTATTCTTTCTAGTATTGATATACTAACAATCCTGCACCAGTTACAACTGTGAAGAAAAATAACTGGTGTCTTTCAATTTGCTATTGTCAAAAAAGTAACATTTTCCTTCTTTCTCATGCTTCTTGGAGACAACACCCAACTATATCTCTCCTCTTTGACACCCTTTTCTCTCTCTCATTCAACTCCTCAAACATGAAGCTTAATCTGCACCTTGGAGCTCTCTTGTTTTTCCTTTTCCTAGTTTCTTCACCAAGATTACATGCTCGTTCACTCACTGAACAAGGTAATTAATTAAGCTGTTGTTATTAAGTCTCAACCATTAATGGTTCCTTTGTGGAATGAAATGTGTTTTACTGATATAGAACTTGGTTTCTTTAGGGAGGAACAGATCAAAACTGAATGAGGTCTCAGGGGAGGACTTTGTTTTGGAGTTGGAAGGAGGTGAACCTTTGAAGGTAGGAGACATGAGATCAAAACTTACATGTTTATTAGATGCTATATCTTGGTATTGTTCCTCTATTAGAGTTTAAAAATTTGTGCTATAATCTTCAATATAAATGTTTATCAGTAGAATGTTAAAATGGAAATGCCAAAGAACTTCTTATAAAACATATAAGATTTATTTCACTGTTTGTTTTCTCCTCCTTGTGAATGAATTGAACTTTATAGTTTATCTTCCAATTGTTTCTGTCCTGGAAGCAGCAGCTGCTGGGGGTGGAGGACTGCAATGGTGGAGATGAAGAATGTTTGCAGAGAAGAATTGCTTTAGAAGCTCACCTGGACTACATTTACACCCAGCACCATAAGCCTTGAATCATAAATCCTACATTTTGTACACAATCTTCATAATTTAACTTATAGATAATATCAAGCTAGAATTGTTTTTGTTTTCACTACAACACTAGTGGCTTTGCAAAAGTCTTTGTTCAACTGGTATAAGGGTATATCTGTTTGATATAATGCAGCTGCAGAACATAAACATAACAGAAATCTGATTACTTTTATTAGCCATGTTATGCTTGCATATGGTAATAGTTATTGTGAGTTTCTCCAACTGCAACCATCACAAATCTGCTGTTTCAACGGATCCATCAAGAGGGGATAAGACGCCATAAGCAATTCGAAAAATAGTGGATTCCATATATTGTCTGTTTTGAAACTAGTTTTGTCACAATTTTATTTTAAGAGTTACCTAGAAAAATTAAGAGAGATATTATATTTAAAGTATAATTTATCTTGATTCTGATTCTTAAACATGTGATTCTGTTTCTTAAACATGTGAGATTAATGATATATCGGAACAAACTTTTTTAGAAAATTTTTGAAACCATTTTTCTATTCTCTTGTGAGGATTCGTCACAAATTATTATAGATTTTTTTTAATAATTAAGAATATTAGTACAATCTAATTCTAATTTTCACTTAAAAAAATCATTAAATAAAAATTAATTTTAAAAATAAAAAATAACTAATTGTTATAGTGATTAAATTAGAAAATATTTTAAAAATTAAAAAAATTATTGGTTTCTAAATTAATTTCTATTATTAATAAATAGTTTTTAAATTAATACTAATTAATTACTGAAATTTTAACTACCAATTATTTAAATTCTAAATTTGAAAGAAAAACCTTAGTAACTAATTAAATACAAATTTAAAAACTATTTATCAATAATAGAAATTAATTTAGAAATCAATATTTTTTTTAATTTTTAAAATAATTTCTAATTTAGTCATTATAATAACTAATTATTTTTTGTCTCTAAAATTGATTTTTATTTAATATTTTCTTATAATATTTATCATTAGAACGTGAATTTATATTTAATTAAATATATGCTACTCTATCAATCATGATATTAAAAATTAATTTATAAAATGAAATTTACTTCTATTTCTATTTGTATACATTTTTTTATTGTACTTTTAGTTAAGCTGATATCTATAATATTATTGATTTAAGAAACGTGAGTGAGTTTGTGTTTAATTTAATTAACAGATTAAATTTATATCTATTATACTATTTTGAATATATTTTTGTTGATTTGACATATCCATTATTATCGATTATCAAACATTTTCTCATCGAAGTATAATAATCATTTATTAATAAGTTTTGTGTTAATTTAGACGATGATTATTATTTTTTAAAGATATACTTTTTTATAATTAAAAAGTTTAGTTTATGTAACATTCCATTACATCATCTTAATTATCCTAATTTTCTCCTCCTATCAACTAACTTTTTCTTATTTTTACAAGTTCTTGGGGTACTTTTACTTTGCTAGCATAATTTCTGTTTACTGGTATAATTTCTATATTGTTTTTGGGGTTTAGATAAGGTGTATGTTTCTATTTTATTCGTATAATTTCTATATTATTTTTTGATTTTGATGGTGTATGTTTAGTTACAATATATTGATAATCAATATTAATTAAATATCACTATTATTATATTATATAAAAAGTTATCAATTAATTATATGTGAAAAAAAAAGTTATCAGCACATTATGTCTTGATTATTTCTCATTACTTATATATGAAGATTTGATCCGTGTGAAGTTCAGTTATATTCTCTGTAGCTTTTATCACTTTTTGTTGGTTTGACACGAAAATATGAACATAAATATGCGTTTAAAAATTAGGTGGGAATCGTTTGCTTTACAAAGTGAGTCAGGTTGGATGATTTTGTATTAAAAGTTCAAATTCATTTTAGTTGTCTGTCTGTCCCGCATAAGAAATATGCGAGTTTGCAAGTCATCTGTATAAAAAAAATTTAAAAAATTAAAATTTTATTAATTATAAAAAAACTTATTTCTACTGTTGAAAAATTAAAATTTTATCTGTGTTTCAATTTATTTAATTAAGATAAAAATATAATTTCAAGTATGAGCATTGTTAGAATATTTGATTAAAAATAAATAAAATTTTGTTTTGCATCTATTTATTCATATATATATATATATAAGAGTATCTTATCAAAGTTTTGTTACAAAATATTTTAATGAAGATGACTAATTTTTTAACTATCCTATTAAAATCTTTTCTTTATATTATTTTTTATTAACAAATTTTAAATATAAGACTTTACTTAAAACTAAATTCATTGTCACTCTTAATACTAACTTCATTAGATGATTAAAATAAAACATTCATTTTTTTAGTACATTAAATTCAATTTTTTTAAAATAAAATAAAGATCATACTGTAATAATGAGTGAATGGGATATGATTTTTTTTATAAAAAAATATAAATAATTTTCTTTTATTTACGCAGGCCGGCAGGCCAACCCGCCCTACTCCACTGTTGGCCCGCGTGGACTGCGAATTATGCAGGATGGGTCAAAGCGAGTCAGCGGACTAGATTAGTGATAACAAGTTGCGGGTCGACCTGCATGGTCTATCCCGCATTGTCACCCCTAATTTAAAATCCTGCTGTAAACACACGCTACATATACTAGTTGTACTGATTGGGCCGAGAAATTTGGCCGAAAGGTCCAATTAGGCCGAGGCCAGCTGAGATTGGGCCGAAAGGTCCAATTAGGCCGATGCCAACCGAAAGCAATGTGAAGATTGAGCCGAGAGTTCAACCCAAAAGTGAAGATGTGAAGTTGAACTAAAAAAGGTCAATTGAGAGAATTAAAAGAGAGAGATAAAATAAAATGGAAATTATTATTAAGCAAAAGCCCATGAAACTGGGCACAACTATGCAGGTGTGTGTAGTAAATGTTTAATACAAAGAGAAAAAGCCCAAATAACTTATGGGCCCAATAAAAGAGTAGTATAAATAAAGGGTCATCGTAAGAGGTGAAAAAGGGTGAATTCATTCTAATATTTTGTAAAACTGAATCTAACTTTGGCATTGGAGCACCTTTCAGGTACGCACACCCATCTGTGAGAGGAAGCCGAGACCAAAAATCGAAAGATCAAATGGAGTAAATTAAAGTTGACCGGGAGGTGTCTGTCAGGCAATTCGATAAAACGAGAAAGATTTATGAACCAAGTACAAGCCAAGAACAAATAAGCTGAAAGCTTAAGTCGAGAAGGGAGTTCGGAAGTGAAGGCCGGGAGGTCAACGGGTGGAAGGCAAAGAAAGAGTTTATTTCTAGGTCCTTGTAAGAACATTTAGGCGCCCACCGTGGGGCCGAGAAACAAAAAGAGCGAAAGAGGAGAACATTCCAGAGAACAAGAAGATTGTCAGAACGCCATGACCATGGCCATGTTAATACAATTGCAAGAGGAATTTGAGACACTGAAGAAGAGCAATGAAAAGGAGTTGAGTATGTTGAGAGCTGAGAATGCTTACATGAGACAAAGATTAAATGAAGAAACCGTGTTGAATGCTTCCCTTGAAACTTTTCAGCCGAGAACGCATGTTAATCAAAGAGAGAATAAGGAAGAGAGTTTCAGGGTCACACAAAGGAAGTTACCTGAGATTTCTGGTATTGTTGTGGGAACGCCAGCCAGAAGACTCCCGTTTTCTGAGACTATAATAGAAACCTCATTACCTGACAACTGGAAAAGTCTAACAATAGAGAAGTATGATGGGAGTACAGATCCAAATGAACATGTTGCCATATACACAACTCAAATAAGTCTATACACATGGAACGACGCCATCCTATGCAGAGTGTTTCCAACTACTTTGAAAGGAGCAGCTTTAAGCTGGTTTACCCGGTTACCACCGTTATCTATTGACTGTTTTGACACTTTGATAGAAAAGTTTGGAGCTCAATTTGCTACAAGTAGACCACATCACTTAACATCGATAACTCTCGTAAACATAAGACAAGAACAAAATGAGTCATTACGAGCTTTTATGGAGCGCTTTGGAAGAATGGCTTTAAGTATTAGAAACCTCAGTCCGGAAGTTTCTATGCACCATATGATAACTGCGTTGAGACCGGGACCATTTGTCGACAGTTTGTGCAAAAAACCAGTCGTAAGCCTTGATGAACTAAGACAGCGTGCAGCAAAGTTTATGCAAATGGAGGAGTTAAGGGACTTCAGGAATCAGGCAAGATGGACGTGAAGAACGAGAAGAAAACAAATGAAAGAGAGGGGCGATATCAAAGCAGACGTTTCAGAGAGGAACCCCGTGGCCGAAAGTTTCAACAATACACACCATTGAGCACAACTCGGACCCGAATACTTCAAGAGGCGATGGCAACTGAAGTAATTCCGCCACCAAGGAAAGCACGAACCCCAGATCGAGTTGATCACAATAAACATTGCCAGTACCATAAAAATCATGGCCATCACAATGTATAATGCATAGCGCTGAAATACCGAATTGAAGAGTTGATCCAAACAGGGCAATTAAAACGCTTTGTTAGAGTCGGAAGAATGAAGGCCAGTCAAAGTCCAGAACAAGATGTCAGGAGTAGAGGAGAAAAATTTGGAAGAACGACTGACATACAAAATGACTGAAATGAGAGAAGAGGAGGAAGAGATGAAAAAAAAAGATATAAGAAATGGAGGAAGCCACCTCCATTCTCAAGAGAGAAGGAGCCAACAACGCAGTTTGGGAAGGCCGGTTAGGGCGTTTATTAATACTATCTCTGGAGGCTTTGCGAAAAAGGAAACATATAATACGATAGGAAAGAAATATTTGAGAAGTGCCATAACCGTGAATCATGTTTTCAAAAGAAGAAGTTTACCACCAATGTTATTTACTGATGAAGATTTCCAAGATATTGATCCTGATCAACGAGACCCAATGGTGATAACAGTCGAAATTGTCGAGTACGCGGTAATCAAAACTCTAGTAGATCAAGGGAGCTCAGTCGATATTTTGTTCTGGGAAACTTTCAAAAAGTTACATTTGAAAGAACAGGACATGGTCCTTTTGAAAGAGCAAATAATTGGGTTTTCAGGTGAGAAGGTTGACACCAAAGGATATATTGATTTGCCGACAACCTTTGGTAGAGGAAATGCAACGAAAACAATTACAATCAGATACTTGGTGGTAGATACTCGTACTTCTTATAATGCCTTGTTAGGAAGATCTTCATTGAATAAGTTGGGAGCTATAGTGTCAACACCACATTTGGCAATGAAATTTCCAACAGAACGAGGAGACATAGCAACCATATATGTCGATCAAAAAGCAGCCAAAGAGTGTTATGCGACCGGATTGAAGATGGTCCAGGAGCCGAGAGTGGCGACCGGAAGTGTGGAAGCAAGAAACATGGTTGCAATGGTGGACTTGGATCCTAGAATGAATGATGATGAAAGGATAGAGCCAAGAGAAGAAATTACATCGGTTCAATTAGGCGAAGATGAAACACAATGTACATATGTTGGGGGTAGTATGCCCGAAGAAATGATTGATGACTTAGTGGCAGTAATAAGAATGAACAAAGATTTGTTCGCCTGGAAGGCATCAGACATACCGGGAATTGATCATAAC
>Ga0123342_1005049_pt1 | contig 19541 bp, 12 predicted proteins | sample Turbeawhitnodule_FD_89960 | JGI IMG/M metagenome (GOLD analysis project Ga0123342, IMG submission 89960) | Root nodule microbial communities of legume samples collected from Mexico - Turtle bean Mexico white nodule | ecosystem: Host-associated > Plants > Roots > Nodule | place: Mexico: Nepantla... | reverse complement strand
GATGATGAAGTTGATGACAATGGAGATTTGGTTCACTTTGCTTTTCTTGCAGAATCAGAACCTGTGAGACTTGCCGATGCCATTCAACACCCCAAATGGCAAAAGGCTATGAATGAAGAATTGATGGCGATTGAGAAAAGCAATATCGTGACTCAAATTGGGAAGGTTGTTCCAAAACATAATTAAGGGAGGATGTTGGTTATTAATTCAGATTTTATTATTATTAATTCATATTTTATTACCCTTAAACTATTTTACCGCCGTTATATTGCATTAATGGTCAATTTACAGGCCTCTTAGTATTCCTAGTTTATAGCTTCTAGTAATTGTAATTATTATATATATGATTGAGTGAATCAAAATGAATAAGATCAATTTTGCAATTTTGTGCAATTACGTTCAATCAGTTGCTATAACCTTTTGCATTTTCTTATTTCCTTCCATTAGTTCCTACAATGTTGACGCATTAGGATAATGTGAATTGTATAATTATCATGATTCTTCCTCCGATTGGTGACCCTTGAGAAGTGTTACAAAGAGACCACCATGTAACATATCTCAAAAATTTATAAATAATATTTTCCTAATAAAATGTGTCAAATAATATTATTTTTTAATTATTTTTAAATATTTTTTTATTTTTAAAAATATTATAACACCTACTATTGAAAAGGTTAAAAAACATAATTAATTAATTAAAATATAAGAATAATAATATTTAATTAAATACATACATGCACACACATATGCATAAACCTTTATCTTATATTTTTCTTTTGTCATGATTTGGTACAAAATAATTACCTCTCAATATATATATATATATATATATATATATATATTAATAATTTGATTATATTAATATGTTACAAACAAATAAATATGATATTACACTCCATGTTACACAGTGTGTCTCTTTCCTCTCATTTGGTAAAGGTCAGGGTGGAAAAGGTCTGTCACGGTGATGTTCCACATTAAAGGTTTTTGTTGTAGTACAAATACAACAGATCTTCATTGTCTGGCTTAATCATCTCGTTAGACTTACATTAGAGCCTTCATTGTATCTCTAAGATAATATCCTTACATGGGAAATATGTGATATACTAACTAATATAAATGTTTGTTTGTGTAACATGAACATAACACAAGCCTACCTCTATAGTAGAAGAAAGCATTGTCTACTAAGCTTGTGGTAACATTTTTTAGGTTGTTATGATCATAAGTACAAATCCTATAGAGGTGGCATGGGATGGAAATTTTTTTGCAAGGATAGTGATATACCATTGTATATACACATGTCCAATTTTTTGGAGTTTGCGTCGAAAATTAAGAGCTCAACATACACTGATAATTTGTATTATTAGTTATGGACTTATGTTAACTTAGTTTCAAATCTTGAAGTTTTTCAACGACACACAACTGTTATACTTAGAAACAATGGAACATGTGAGAACAACGTTGGCCAAATATTTTGGTAACATATAACACTTTAGGGTAGATCACACACTAGTATAAACTTTTCGTACAATTTGATTTTTATAGAAAATTTTTTATTGTTTTGAAACTTTAATTAAATTTACTAATTATGGTTTGTACTTGTTAATTAATATATCTATTAACAGCAATCAACTTTTAATGGATTGTGTCAATATATTTGTTTGAGATAGAATGGACTATTTGTAGGTTCAAATTGAATGAAAAATAAGAAAAATCCAAAGAAACTACTTTTACTGACAATTCATGTTGTTTGAGAATTTTTAACGACAATTCATACAAAATTGTTTTTGTCTATGGAACTTTTAATGACAGATCATATATAATATAACCATCTTTATTTTCTAAAAGAATTATTTTTTTTAACAACAACGACTCTCAATTAAATCGTCATTGTTAAATATGTTTAATGATAATTTTATAAGAAAACCATATTTAAAATATTATTTTACTATGATGGTTTCGATCGTCGTAAATATGATCTACCATTTATAGAACTTCTTAAAATTAAATAAACTTAACTACATATTTATAAAAGAAGTACAATATAATAATCACATCTTATAAAAAAATTAATTTACTCGATATTGATTTCAATATTTTTGAATTTTTAAAAAATCTATCTAATTCTATCTAAATTGGAGTGACGATTGATTAAGCATTTGATTATTTTGAATAGTATGCATAAAATGTTTAGACACGAGGTGGTTTTCAACAAAATGACGTAAAGAAGCATTTCTAAAGGCAAATATGTGGTGGGCAACATGTAGTCCCCATGCAACTAAAGTGGTGGGAGGGCCCTTAAAAAAGAGGGCATATGATACCCACATAACAAATGGGAAAAGAGAGATAATGTCTATTGAATAAGGAAGAAACCAATTCCATTGCATTACTAAATTCCATCTTATCCAAAAACATATCCTTACAAAAATGAAAAAGAAGAAGAAAAGGCCTAAAATAAATGGGAAAGTGTTTGAGTCCCATGCTTTTCTCCTTCCCTTATGAGCAAAACCGTGAGTGAATTGACTGATACCTCTTCTTTTTGTGTTCCAAGATTTTGTTCCTTCTCATGAGTTCCGAATAATGAGATCAGATATGTTGCATCATATTGCTTCATTTCTTGTCACGCTGTCCACCGAAAGCTCTTACAATCTCATCATTATTTTTATATAAAAGATTGAAAGAAGAAAGAAAAAATGGTGCTCAAAAAGCATGTGAAAACTTTATTCCTCTTGCTCCCACTCAAGTTGACGATTTCAGATCTTCATGATTAGGTTTTACTGTAGAATGTGCTATGAAAGAAATAAGAGAGTTGTTGGTTTGGTGTAAAACAAATAAAGAGATATAAGAAAGAGAAAAATCTTGTTTACACTATTAATAGTAAAAAAAAATATTTGACATTGTTTATAATAATATAATAACATTTTCAAAATAAAAATAAATAGAATATTAATTTATTAAGATGTAGAATGTATGTTATTACTATTGAAAGTATAAGAAAATATTTCTACTTTTATAGCAGAATGTGAAAAAAAAAGAAAATGTCTAAGGTTTTTAACCGTTTGTAGAAAGATATAATCTTGTAATGATGAAAATAGTTTGTTGTTTTATTTTAGTAGTAATAATAAATAATTAAAAATAATATTAATGATAAAAATATTATTAACAGTAATAAAAAGTCAACTTTATGCTCATATCATTAAACTAGGAAAAAGGAAGTGGAGACAGAATTTTCAACAGGGTAATCACTTAGAAACCAACCCTATTTTTGTTTTGGTCTTAGATGGTGTTATTGGTGTAGAGAAAATTTGGGAAAAGGTGATGTTTTTCTTTTAATTTCTATGGCTACAAGGTACAACATTTTTTAAGTGGCATAGAAAGATTATTGATTATTGAATCAGCATTCAATAACTTTGATTGAATCCGTACATTAATTAATTGTGCTCAAACTTTAATCATATGCGAATAAATATCTAAATTAGTCTATGAAATTAAGTGTTTATTATTGATAATTTTTTATTAATTTTTTTATGCAAAATGAATCCTTAAAAATATTAATCTATTTACATATAATTATTATGTATCAAATATATAAAAAAAAGTTTGTTACTTCAGAAATTTATCATCCAACAATCTCATAAAGACAGATTAAGTATTTATTAAAAAAACAATTTGTCATTTTGTCTTTCAAATTATATGGGTAGATTTTTCCCTTATTTGTGCAAAGAAAGTCTGGCTTTAAAAAAAGACAAAAAAAATTGAATACAATGTCAATCAAATCATAAGAATTTTGTGTCATTAAATTGTTGCTAAACCATATCCATCAAAACTAATTAATTAATTAGTGTGATTAAAATTAAAGCAGGTGTCGGAGATTTGTAAAAATATAAAAGGGAATTATTTTTGTAAAATAAACTTTGATATATTTTTTCATAAGTTGCCAAACAAAATTATGCTATAAAAATTATGGAGATTCAAGGTGAGACTTGGAGATATGTTTTTCTTAAATAGTGTTAACATTAAATTTTTCTTCACGAAATCTTAATATAAATTAAGTTAATATGTACGTCTCTTAAATATTATGAAGTTCTTAATTAATAGCTAAAAATACTTTACAAAAATCCTTATGATTTAAAAAATTATCAAAAATCACTACTCACTCATCTTGATATAGAATGATAAATGAGTTGTGTTGAAGTCCGGAATTGGTTGTTTAATTAACAAAATTTATTTATATTTTTTTATTTTATAAGATAAAGTTTTATTAAATGTCTAGATTTAAGATCTTTATTATTATTATTATTATTATATATTACTTTTTTAGTCTTCTTAACAAGTAAAATATAGATTTTGTTATTATTGTTAATTTATTATATAAATTCAACCATTTTTCTAATACTAACAAAAGCTTTTATATTCAAATCAAATTTATACGAAGTTGTTTTAGTACACTTTGGATAATTTAAATGAAATTTTCAATTTAGATTAGTTATATAAAATGAAAGTTTAACTTCTTTTAGTTACTATTTTTTCTATTTTTGGTGGATTAGTTTATTAGCTCACTGACCCTTAGAATAATGATTTTTTAGTTTACCATAACAAGCCAAACCTAAAATAAAGTAGACTAATCCCAATTTTGTCCTTATTATATAACTTCACTCTTTTAATAGGTACTAATTTGTCTTCTTATTTACAGTTAATATAGCATTACATTTGAAAATGAAGACATTAAATTATTAATGATCGATATAATTACTATTTATAAGGGTATGGGTATAATTATTGTTTATTTTTACATGTTAAAGTATATGTACAAACAAAATTGATGTGAGCTTTAGTCAATATATTAATTTACCCTTTAAACTTATTTGGGTTTCGAGTAACAAACCCTAATTGAAATTTAGAAAATAACTTTCTAGTGTTTAAACCTTTAAAATTTCAAACACCATAGCTTTGTTTATTATATAAATAAAATTATATTATATAATAAGAATAAAATTTAGTATATATGCAAATTATATTAATAAATATAAATTAGTAATATATACTAAGAATAACATTCAAATACATAGTAAATAAATAATATTTAATTATTAATTAAGTTTTAAGTCTTTCACATAATTGAATATATTTAAATTGAGTTTTTATTAGAAAAAATCACTCTATTTGTATCCGAAAGTTTTATATTTTTTAAGTGAGTCCTTAATCGTTTGATTTTATGATTAGGTTGGTGTGTGATTGTTACCTTAGATAACCATTGCATAAATGTTTTCTTATGAAAAAAAAACACATAATAATAAATTTTAAATCTTTCATAAATTTTGGTATTTTTAATTGAGTCAATTTTACAAATTTATATTTTATTAATTATCTATAATTATTATATTTTTCAATTGAGTATCTGTCATTTCATTTTATCATTAAGTAAAGTGAATGATCATTTGATTTTACAGAAATACAACACCATAAACTTGGACAACAATAAAAACATATATATATATATATATATAACCTTAATTATCTTTATAAAAATGACATCACTTTTTTTTTAAATAAATTAAATCAATCACGTGGAGACACCAAACTTTGTCATGAAGATAATTAAAGTTACATAACTTCTTCTTTTTTCTAAATTTGTGGACTACAAAATCAAGTGGTCAAGTTATCTAGGACTCAATTGAATATTTTTTTTAAAATACTCAATTAAATAATATAAATATTTTGAACACTCAATTAAATAATATAAATATTCTGAGCACTCAATAAATTTATTTATTTATTAAGAACTTAATTTAAAATATACAAATTTATTAGATATTTAAAATTTAATTATGTTATTTTTTATTTTTCATAACATATGTAAACAAATATTATACAAATTAACGACCATGTTAGTGTATTTGACCGTAAAATCAAATAGTATAGATTCAATTGAAAATTTAACTTTTTTTACACTCAATAAAATAACTTTTTAATAAAAAAGTAATTAAAAATAATTAAATTTATGTAAGTTTGAAGCTTAATTATCTCTAAATAATAAAATATTACAAAGTAAACAAAATAGTAAATTACAGTTTCAACACTATATTTTACAAAATTGTGATGCTTTGTATATTTTAATTCTCAATGTAATAACTTTAATATATATTTTTAAAATTATATATGTATCATATATTATATTTATATATTTTCTAATTTTATAATGCGTTAGTATATTTTCTAAATTTTATATATCAGTGAATTCTAATAAAAGTTAGAGCAATAACTACATACAAGAGAGATTAGAAGAATTAAAAATAATAAAAGTATTTTGAAAAAAAAAAGAATGTGTCTTCTATGTCTCAGAATTATAAAACAATTATGACAATTTATTGTACCAACTAAATTATTACTTTTCTATGTCTCAGAATTAATCAATTGAGTCTAATAAAATAAATTCAAGGAGTTCTATAATATTTATAAATTAAATTTAATGAATTCTAAAATAGTTTGATTTTAAAGAAAAGAAGTGATTCTTTTTGTCCAAAATATTTATGTAAGATGACAATGCACTAAAAAACGTGAGTGTATTAGCATAAGATACTTTTATATTATTTTTATTAAATATTTATTTGATTTTATCACAATTAAAACAAATGATTTTGTAATGAAGGGTTATTTATCTTCTCTTTTTTTTAGAATTATACTTTATCCTCTAAAATGCATTTGCATCACTTTAGCAAAGTCCACTCCTTTAGTTTTGTATAATTAAAATTTATAATAAAGAAATGTTTTTAATATATAAAATATCTTAAGATAAGAATTTATAATGAGTATTTCTTAAGAGGTTTTGGAGATATTAAGAAAAAGACATTGTTTTTGGATGCAAACAAGGCAACGTAAATCTGTAGTGCGTGTAGTATAAACATTTGAAAAAGACAGATATGTAAAAGCTGCACATGTGTCGGAGATAATTATTTTATACTATCTTTCATGATCCTTTCTGATCCTTGCACTCTCTATAGACACAAATTGCTTTGAACGGTCAATGATGATGAATCAATGGACTTCCCCATTGCTCATTTATTCCTAAGCTATTGGACCATTAACCCTTTTTGTCACTGGCATATGCATAGTTTGTAACACAGAGGAATCCAGTTGGACAAAGATGCATGAGAGAGAAACGAAGTTGATGTTTTCAAAGCGCATGGCAATTTGTGCAATTGGATTGGTATAGAAAAGTAACCCTAAAGTTTATTCATATGAAACAGGGAACTTGTGAGAAAAATAGCCCTTTAATATTTAGAAACAATTCCAAACATTAACATTCACACTGACACTACACCAATAGTATGACTTTCCAACAAAAAAAAAATAGCCATTGAAAAAAATAAACAGACCATGACAATGAACTACATTTTTATAGCCCCTTTGCCCATTTCAACACCATTGCCATGATCTTCGTGTTCAACGAATCTGGACCAGAATGGGTGTGCTCTCCAAACCTGACCCATTTCTTCAATTGGAATGCCTTTGGTTTCAGGCAAAAAGAAGAAAATGAAGAATGTCATCACCACCACAAAGAAGGCAAAGAAGATGAACAAGCCAAACTTCATGTGGCAAAGCATTGTCAAGAAGACTTGTGCAATCACAAAAGTGAAGAACATGTTCACCGACACGTTTATACTTTGAGCTGCTGAACGAATCTCCAATGGAAAGATCTCACTGGGCACCAACCAACCTAGGGGACCCCATGACCAGGCAAATGCTGCTACATAAATACAAATGAAGAGAACCACAACAACTGCATACCACTTTGGCAATTCACCAGGGTTCCCGTCAATTCCAAACTTGGCTCCAATAGCAGCTGCAACTACGGCCTACACACACCAACATATACAAAATTAACATTTTTTTAAGCAAAAAGCTACCTTACTTTAATACAAACACTAAAGTCAACAATTTTCATTAGATAACCCATGCAATTAATTAGTACATTGAAGATTAAGTAAAAGGGTACCTGGCAAATGATCATTTGAACACCACCTTCAAGGAAAAGGGCTCTCCTACCCCACTTATCAACACCATAAATTGAGACACAAGTTGCAACAACGTTAACAACACCCGTGATCACGGCTGACATTAGAGCGGCATCGCTCTTAAACCCAATGGAGTTGAACAGCACAGGCGCGTAAAACATGATGACATTGATTCCAGTAAGTTGCTGAAAAAATGGAATCAACACTGCCATAGTGAGGTGGGGTCTGTACTTTCTTTGCAACAAGTTCCTCCATGGGTGCTCCACTTGGCTTGAAGATTCACTAGCTTCAACTAAATCATTGAACTCTTCATCCACATCACTCACGCCGCGGATTCTCTGAAGCTGAGCCCTGGCTTTCTCTCGATCACCCCTCTCAATCATGGAATTGGGAGTGTCGGGAAGGACTAATGACCCAATTGTGATTATAAGGGCAGGGACCATAGCACCACCCAAACTCAACCTCCATCCCCAACCACCTTTGATTTTGGCAAAGAAGTAGTTCAACACATTGGCCACAAGGATTCCAATAGTGATTGACAATTGGAAGCCAATGTTCAATGCTCCTCTGTACTTGTATGGAGCCATCTCAGAGAGGTAGAGAGGCACAGACTAGTAAAATAAAATAAACTTTTATCAGTAAAATCTAAAATAAAATAACAACATTGATGTAGAAACATCTTGAATGATAAACATGTAGCAGTTTATTCCCATGTTGTAAACAAAAGTGTGGGACCACAGTTCTTCTCACTAGTAACGTTTATTCGTTAGAAAAGTAACTTGGAAAACGCAAGGCAACGGAAAACTGGAGTGAGATTTTTATTTCGTAAATTCAATATTTTTAAAATTCAACGCCGTGGAAAATAATGTAAAGGAACGTGGGAAGAAGAAGAGAGGATGACACAGGCGAAGAAAAAGGGGGGCAATAATTAAGCCACTATTAGTAAATTAGTGGAACTAATCTCCATTTGTGTCATTCTAATCCAGCTATCACTATCAACAACACATGCTAAGGATACAACGAGTGAAGATTCTTTGTTTATCAACCAAAACAAGTCCAATCTGATAAGTTTCAAAAGGGATTAGTAAAAACAAAAGGCAGAGTCACAACTAGCCGAAATAATTCGTAGTTTCATACGTAGAGTAGAAAAATAACCCCAAAACAGAGTAAAGTAGGGAAATGAATAGTTGCGGAATTAGCCGACGACTTTTCGAGTCAATAAAAAACTACAATCACATCCAATGAATGCCTGAAAATTGAGAAACCTTACATTAACTACGTGTCAGCAACTTTCTTTCTACAAAAGTTCACTCTTTCAGTCAGAGTAAATAAGACGTATACATACATGCCTACATACGGAGTTCCATTTTTTATAATAATTGCCCCTTTCTCCAGTGGTAACTCAACATGAAGAAATGAATCAAAATAAATACTATCAGATCTGGGAAAAGTGTTTCAGTTCAGAATCAGGTAAAACAGTGCACAACGGACAAATTAAACGACAAGACGTCGTATTACTCAATTATTCAGGAAAGAAATGAACAAAACGACGGCAACGAAGGAACAGTATCTGGGACATGATCAGAATGGTTCCGTGTCTTAAAATTTGAAAAAAAAAAGCAGAGATATTGACTTGTTCTTTAACCAGAGAGAGAATATCGGACACATACCCATCCCCGTGTTAAAAAAACTCAGCCAAACCAAAACTAAAGAAAAATAAAATAATTTTCATAAAACAAAAGAGGAAAAAAAAGACTTTTGTTGGGTGAATAATGGAAGTTTTTAATCAGAAGGGTTGGAATTGACAGTGACTCGTTTACTTATAAAGGGAAGAAGAGCGAGAGATTGAGAATACCTGATTGGCGAAACCGATACCGAACCCGAGCAAGATCCGACCCACGATGAGCATCCACACACCTTGGGCGAAACCGTTTATGAGAGCACCGACAAGGAAAAGCAGGCCTCCGAAAAGCATGGAGAGTTTCCGGCCGAACCGCCGCGTGACGGTGGAGGCAACCAGCGACGACAGCAGCGCCGCCAGGTACAGCGACGAGGTGAACATGGTGAGTGTCTGGCTGTCGTATTGACAGTACTCGTTCTTCGTGTTGTCCGAGTTCTTCTTCCGGTACACCGACGGGAAAAACTTGAGCAGAAACGGATCCATGGACGTGACCCCACCTGATCACAGTCCCACACATTAAAACAAACAACGTTACACACTGACACGCAGGCATAGATTATAAGCCACAACAAACGGGTAACACAATAAGTGCAGACATGTGAATTATTCGTACCTGAAATTCCGATATCGTAACCGAAGATTAAACCACCCATGGCTGCAACTATGCATGTTACTGTGACGAAAGGAGTGAGGCTCCCAGGGTACGCCTTGCCCCCTCCGACGCTTATTCCTCCCACCGCAGGCATTTTTTCGTATCTCTTTCTGAACAAGACAGAAAGAAAAAGAAGAGAAGATGAAGAAAGAGAGGCAGTAGAAACAATATGAAGCTTTTGATTTGAGACTGGGAAGTGTTTATATAGCAACATTTCCTTACTTTTAATCATCGGATGAGCTGTCAATGATGATGATATAATTAACATATCTTTATCTATAAAATAAATATTTTATTAAAATTTTATTCTACAAAATGTAAGTTTTAAGAATCTGTTAAGGTAACTGGCCATGGGAATTAATAATACTTATTGTTTCACTTATACCTTCTATTTTTTTTTTGCACTAATTACAGATATTTCCTACCATTTTTATAATTCATTGTTGAATATATTTGACAGTGATGGTATTCATGTTATTAAACGGAACTAAATTAGTTATAACCTAATTATGTTTCAGTGAATCAAAAATTTATATTCCATTTTCTTATATTTCATAACAGGAGTATTCTCTAAAAATAATTAAATCATGGAATGCAAAAGGCAAGATATTAATATTTGCTTTGCTATCAAATTTGTTTTTACATAAATTATTAATTATTAACAGACATTTTTAAATAAAACACCCAAAGTAAATGTATTATAATACAAAATATATAGTTATGAGAAACTTTCTATCTTTTCGACTTAAGAGCCTGCCCTAGTCTTACCAAAAAGAAAAAAAAAATAGAGCCTTATTCTATTTAAATCTTCCACATAAATTATATTGTGTTGATTTCAAAATGATAAGATTATAATTCAGTATTATCCATATTCCTGGTTTAGTATAGATAATAAATAAAAAGATGGAACATATCTTTTTCGTTTGTTACGCATGAATGGAGCATATTTAATATTTCTTGGAGGTAGAGATATAAAAACCTCGCGAAATGTAAACTATTCTCATGAATCAAATAGATGTTTTTTTGATTTTAGGAATGAATTTAATTCAAATACATTGAATAGATATATTTTTTAAATTTTAATCCAACCAGGAATGTTATATATAAAAAGGTTTTATTTTTTACTTTTTTAATAATTTTCTTTTAAAATTTACTATATCTAAGACGATTTTCACTATATAAAACAATTAAAGATTTCTAAATGGATTTGCGTAAATGTTATGGAAGTTTTGAATATTTTACGATATTTATACATAAAGATGATTTTGAAATTTTAATTTAAAAACTTTATGTATGAAGAAGTAGCTTGTTGAGAAGAGCATTTTTTAATTATGTTGGATTGACTAACAAATATTGAAAAGGAAAGACAGCATTGGATGAGCCACAGGAGTTGAAACGGAAGGAGTGAACGGATTAAGATGGCAAAATAATAAAAACCCTTTTATTGTGAAAAATATTAAATTCCTTTTAAAAAAATCTCTTTCCCCAAATTGCGATCCCAAATGAAGTTTTGAATTTTGTAAGTTACAGAGTTAGTGGATTTCACACGGAAGATAATACTCAGAATTTTGGAAGGGCCTGAGTTGTTGAATGCGTGTAATAAATGAATTGTTTTTATTAGAGGGATGTGGGATTAATTTCATTTTATCTGTGTTTAAATTTGTACATATATAGAGTAAATTTACTAAAATATATATATATACATTTTTTTCATTTTTATCTCACGAAATAAATACATATCTAAATTATTGAAAGATTAATTACAAAAGAATGTTGCACATAATAAAAAAATAAAAATAAAATTTTCCTAAAAATATATTGGTTTATGGATAATGTTGGATTAATGGAAGGGCAGTTGGTGTTGGTGGGAACAGTGAGCGTTTATAGTAAAAGTGAGGATTAGGATGCGTGACTTCGTTGCCTTTACAGCAATGTTAGATGAATGAATCTTCTTCCCACACTGCAAACATGAGAAGAATGTGGGAATATTAATACATATATTATGTAACTTCTTGTTAAAATAAAAAATATTAAAATTTTCAGAAAGATTTTTAATTCAATTATATAAACGATTAGATCTAAAGAGAGAGAGAAAATATACTGGAATGAGATAATTTAGGTCCAAATAATAAAGAAATTAAAATTTGGGATAAATTACGAAAGGAATTAAAATATGACATAAATTAGGTTTAAAGTGTAAAAAAATTAGAATATGAATAAATGAAGTCCAAGAAGATAAATAAATTGAACTGTAAGATAAATTAGATGAAAAAATAAATAAATAAATAAAAAACCAGAATACGAACCCAAATAACTACACTCCTAATTTATATAAGCAAACTTAACAATGGTACGTGCGTTTACGTGAAATGAATGTAATGCTTTTTATGGTTCTTATTTTCCAATATCGTATGAATTTTTCCTTTTATGGTTTTCATTCCATAATAATTTTCAAACTACATTTTCAAGTTCAAAATTGATTACAAAAATAAACCTTTTCACTAATGTGAAACCATATGATTTCTTTCATTCCTTTTGTAAGACCAACAAACTAAATCACAATTATTAAGAGATTAGGTCATTTAGTTAGCTAATGTTAAACTTATAATATAATATATGTATTTGCTCAAAATGATTCCTAATATCAATTAAACAAATTATCCATTTTCTTCTTCTTCTTATTATTATTATTAAAATTTAATCAATTGTTTTAATATCCCTCGTCATCAATGTATTGATTTTTTATTTTTTTTTGCAAGCAAGTGAATAGTAAAAATAAGATTTAACAGATATAATTGATATCGTGGAGTGCAAATAGCATTTTGGCTGCTTTAGCAAAAGTAAAAAAGAAACAAGAATCTGTATTGGGAAAAGAAATTGTCTTCGGAAGCATCTAAAAAATAAGATGTGTACAAAACAAAAGTAGATTCAAAAGAAAAAGAAACCAATCCCAACAAAGGGAAAGAGAGAAATGAAATGGATAATTTCCTTTGCCTACACATACTTGTTTTTTTGCTACATAATTATTCTTTTGCATTCTCTTATTTTCTTCTTTCTAATTGTATCCCTTTTCAAGACAACCTTCTCTTTAAGCTTTCTTCACTTTGTAGCTTCCCTTCTATTTCCTATCACATTCTCTCTCTTTTTCATCCTTTCTTGCTTGCTTCTTCTTGCTCAACTCACATCACAGTATACAAAATGGTAAGTTTTTTCAGTTCTAGAGTGAGCTTAATTAGAATAATGTTTCCTCGTAACACCCAATTCTTACCGCGTGATTAGTAAAAGGCAAGTGAAAATATGTGTGAATGCATTTTCAAAATAGCCTCTAAATAACATTATCCATTCAAACACGGAAGGCTCAAAGATAGTATGTAAGCGTTTGTAGCCATTTTTTAGGCTTTAAGTCTCCTTTGGAGTGCATGGGTCCACTTCCATAGTCCCAAAGTCACCCCTTTCACACGTGTTATTCAATATTTTAATATTCATTGAAAATCATATATATACCATATTTTTTTAAAAATAAAATTTAAATCATTGTTTTTTTATATTGTAAATAAAATTAATTAGCCTTTGGTGGTTAAGAAAAAATTAATCACTGTAATTAATTGGATGGTAGAGAGAGACAGAACCGCGTCTTCTGATAAGGTCAATGCAATTAAAGTGAAGCATTGAGATATTTGTGAGTGCGATAAGCTCGAAAACGGTCAACGGCCCATAAGATCCTACGAAGCCACACAGAGTAAAATAAAATAAAAATGTGACAACGAAAATATGAGGAAATAATTTGAATAAGTGTATCAATGCAAAATGTCAAAGTTCAGCATTCATATGGTTCAAACAATTACTCGTAATGAAATAATAATACAGATACTGTGGACGCGGATAGGTCATAGAACATGGACCTATAGCTGGAAATTCATTTAGAATGATCTTAAATTAAATTGGATATATAGATGAAAATATTATAAATGTGTAATCATTGGTTTCTAAATTATTAAAACAATTTTCAGTTATTTGATATTTTATTTTAAAATTTATATAATTATATATACTCGTTATTCAACAAAAATTAAAATAAAACAAAAAAATAATTATATTTATTAAACATAAACATTTTTTTATAAAAATTGGATATAATCATGTCCCCTTTTTTACCATCCTAATACTATCAATCATTTTCTTTTAATGAATTTATCAATTGTATTATTTTATAATTTTTTTTCTTTTTAAATATAAAAATCATCAGTGTATGTGCATACAAGTTTTCTTAGGTACACAACTGAGAGTTGAATTTTATTTAACAAACTTAGTTATTGAATATTTATCAATTGTTATAGAATTTGTTGATTTAGAATTAAAAATTTCGGCTCAGAAGAAGCACGGTCTTTTTATGATTAAGTAATAATAATGATTCTTTTGTCTTAATGTATGAATAAGATTTGCATGATATGGATTTTGCCACTTGCTACTATGTGTTTTTATTTTATTTTATTTATGATACATTATACTTTATTTTTAAAGTAAATTCACACTGACGACACAGTAGATTGTGACATACTCACAAACTGACACGTTACACAAGGACACACATTTTATTCATAATAATATTCAGTGTTTTCATATTATTTTTTCATATTAAATAGGTTCAATTTTTATTAAATATTTTTTTAAAATATTAATTTATTATTAAGAATAGTTTTAAATTTAACTCAATCTTATAAAATCTATTTATATATATATATAAATATAAATATTTGATGTCATTATTTTTAATCATATAAATTCTCTCAAAATTATTAATAAAATATAATATTATTTATTTATGAAAAAATCTATTTTATATATATATATATATATATGTGGATATGTTACCTAATTCTTTTACATTTTATAGCATATGAAACAAAATTCTATGATTAAAAATTATATCTATTTCTTCTATATGTCTAGACATATAGAAGGATACTTTGATATTTTCATTTTTCCCTTCTTAATTTATTTTATTTAATTCTCTACATATGTTGTTATTTATGTTTTGAAAAATATACGATATGAGTTGATAATTGACATCTGTGTATGATTTTTTAGAGTATTTTAGATGTAATTGTTAGACATTTTCTATATTTTTTTTATTTTAGTTAAGTTTGAACTAATTTGTTCTTTAAATTTAAATTTATTTATCTATATATTATATTTGATATTTTCCGTTTCATTTTGGTTATGAAAATATTGGTTGAAGGATTAAATTTAGGAGAAACTTAGAAGTTTGCATCAGTATACAAAGAAAAAAAATGAAATTTATTATTATCTAAAATTGAACGGCTTAAAACTATTTTTAGAAAACAAAAAATATATTATATTTTCTGAGTGCTTAAGTGATCTATTGCTAAAAAGAATAAGAGAAAACTTAAAAAGAAAATAAATAAATTTATATGAGCGTTTAAGGTTTTTTTTTTTTTAATTTTTCTTACGTCTTTATTCGTTGTTATGTTCCTTCTTATTCAATTATTGATTATTGTGCATTTCATACGTTTAATGGGAAAGTTATTGGATTAATTATATTATTTTATAATTTCAATTATAATTAGAAAGTTGTTTTAAATTACGAACATGAGAGTGAGTAATTGTTTTAATAGAATAGTATTAGATGAATATTAGTTATTGTCAAAACTTTTTTTTTAAAATTAAATATCATACTTAACTTAATTTCATTTACTAAATATTGCATCACAGGTGTGTAACTGAATTTTATTTATTGAATATTGCAGCATAAGTATGTAACTGGATTTCATTTATTGAATTTTGTAACATAAGTGTGTAACTGAATTTCATTTACTGAATATTGCATCATAAGTGTGTAACTTGACATAACTTCATTTTAACATATTGAAGTCATCATTTCATCTTGTATATCACGAAATTTGCATGTCAAATTTACAAGAAAAGTTAGGGATAAATTAACATTTCCATAAAATCCGGCAATTTTTAAAGTGTATGTAGTCAATTGACTCAAACATATTTGAAAAGTCACAAGTTTCTTTCATTGCTAGTAGTCATTTGGTGTATTCGTTGGTAGGTCTCCTTTGGTACTTATATCCAAACATTAGATGTCTTATACAAATTGTTGTAAACATCCCACTCTAATACTTTCACAAATTCAAATATATTCATCAATACCATCCGCAAATGAGTCATAAGCTAATATATGCAAATGTTGAGTGTCATTTTAGTTACTCTCTTAACAACTTTCAAATTCATTTTTTTATCATTTAAATCTTTCATGAAAATCCTATATGTGAATGACATAACACTCTTCGCTCAATCATTTTTCCTTTAATTGATTGATTGTTTCTAACGTGCATTAGCTTTTGAATTGCATGGTCAAGTTTTCTCCATCGAGATTTTAATTGACTCGTTATTTTCTTTGTGAATACACCATGCTTGTCATCCTTGTCCTCTCCCAATATTGGATTAATGGTTGGTCAACTCGATAATTGAGTCATTTGATGATCAAATAAGTAGTATGTCCTCTAGTGTTGAGAATACTACACAAGATTTATTTTGAGATAGATTTTCATTACTTCCATTAAGTTAGATACTAACAAGTTTGATTGGTGATTCAACTTTCTTGAGTAAGTTCGTAATGTTGTAACTCATACTTTTTAGGCAAAAGCACATAATTTACAAGAATGAGAAGAATTTTTTTATTACAAAAACACGTCATTTGTGAGGCAGAAGCACGACTTTGAAAAAAAATGTGAAGAAGTTGTGTTATGCATGCACAATTTTTGTGCGAAGAAAGATTGTGAAGAAGTCAACTAATGCACGACTTCAGTTGTATAATTTATATTGAAGTCCTACATGTAGAGCACGACTTCAACTTTGCTAAAAATAATTGAAAAAAAGCTTTTGTTTTTTTTAGGAAAAAAATCAAATGGTCATAACATTTAATAGAGAGCATGAATTGATACACATTAAAAACGAAAGTTGTTTGAAATGATATAAGGAATCCAATGACCAATATCTGAAGAGGAATGAGTATATCAAAATTTCAAAAAATAAACTAATTACTAATAATTTTTTATGTTTTTAGTATTTTTGAAACATTTTTTTGTATATTTTTAGACTTTTAGTTTATGTTATATTTTTAGGGTTTATGTTTACATTTTATGTTTTATTGTTTAAGATTTAGTTTATGTAAATTTTTTACCTTTGAGTTTAGGGTTAGGATTTAGCTGTGATGTTTTCGATTAGAATTAATATTTATAATATACATTTTTGGGTTTTAAATTATTTTTTCAATTAAAAAATAATTAAATCTTTTTTAAAATTATAATTTTTTTTAAATTAATAATTCAATTAATTATTTTAATTTTTTGAAAAACAAAAAATAAACAAAAAAAATTCAAAAAAAAATTAACAAGCTTGAAATCTTCTATGAATATGAGACTTCTTCACAATTTCCCTCCATATAAATCGCGTTACATACACGATTTACCTATTTTCATAATAAATAAAAAAATCTACCAAATTTTTTTTTATCAACAACTCCAACTATAAAAATACTTAAATGACTTTTTTTCTAGTAAATATGCAGATTTTTTACAGGATTTTTAATAATAGATTTTTTTTGGTTCTCTAGGGAAGCCATGGAGTGTTCATTAACCCATGGTTCTCAATTTTGTTCTCATCTTCCAAAAGTTTTATATTTTTATTCTGTTTGTTGTTGTATATATAATTGCTATCTTTTGAATAATAAGTTATAAATTAAGTGACCTTTTAAGTGATTAAGTATAACCCTTAAACTATTTGTTTTCAATTATTTTATTTTAAAAGAAAAAAATAATCAATATGATGCAAATAATATTATTTTTCTTCATTTAAAATTTGCATTTGTTTTCATTCCGCATTCCCTATTTGTCGTAGACTAAATTCTAGAAAAAATCTATATTTATCACCATTCATACTCTGAGTTTTATATTTGAATAAGGAAAAATATGAAAAAAAAAACATTTGCATAACTATGATCACTTAAAAAATAATTAAGCACTTAAAAAATGATAATAATAACTGGAAGGTGATGGTCCTCAACCTGATCATGTAATAAGTAGATCAGTTTCCGAACTATAATACAAGACAAGACGTTACATCAACGTACGTTATGAGATCCCGAATTAATTAGTTTTAATGACTCAAGATAGAATCAGAAAGAATACGATAAATTTTGTCAATATATATCATAGAAGGTACCAACAAGAAGGATCATCTCTTACATACACTTAAGGGTGTACTCACTCTTGGATACATTAAGTGTTCCAAGACTTAAGATAGTCTAGTCCTTTTGTTTGGAACAATAAAAATAAAAAAAAATAAAAATAAAATTATTGGATAAAAAATAAAAGAAAAATTATTGAGAAAAAAATATCAGAAAAAAAAAAGAAACACGTGTTAATTTTACTCCTATTTTTTTTTATCAAGAACAAAAGTAGAAATAAGTGTTATTAACAACCTGAGGCAAAATTCAGAAATTTTTAAGATACTAAAAAACAATTTAACCCTTATAATTATAATAAGTTATATTAAAATTTAGAATAATATATATATATATATATATATATATATATATATATATATATATATATAACCCGAGCTATCTACCACAGAGTATTGTTCTAATGTGCAAATAGATTTGGTGAGTTAGCATAACATTAACATTATGTTCAACGCGAGGTAGTCATCTTCATAATGTTTACGTACACGACAAAAGGAGCAACAAGGAGAATACGAAATGTTACTTTTCTTTTTATATTAGACTTCATTGATAGCGTCGTATATATATCATTATACTTCTTCTTCCTTTCAGCAAGCGGTGTTTTCACGTTGTTGTTGTTGCGGACAAATAATATTTATTTTTTTAGGCAGAACGATTACAACTACAGCATCTCAAACATACCTAAGAAATCCTACCGTTACTCACTAATTTATTTAAAAGTCATGTGCCGATATATCAAAGTATTCCAACTTCATTATGCATGTAGCTTGTCTTTTCACAAGTCGTTCAACTTTTTATCGGTTTCCCTAGTAACATCATTTCTTAAAAAGGAAAGAATATATATATATATATATATATATATATATATATATATATATATATATATATATATATATATATATATATATATATATATATTCTTTT
>Ga0123342_1005048_pt1 | contig 19542 bp, 9 predicted proteins | sample Turbeawhitnodule_FD_89960 | JGI IMG/M metagenome (GOLD analysis project Ga0123342, IMG submission 89960) | Root nodule microbial communities of legume samples collected from Mexico - Turtle bean Mexico white nodule | ecosystem: Host-associated > Plants > Roots > Nodule | place: Mexico: Nepantla... | reverse complement strand
GAAACAAATGAAGAGTTTAGGCTTTTAAATTTGATCCTCTGTCAATATAAAAACTCTAACTGATTTTTTGCACTTGAAATAAACAAAGGGTCAGATTATTACAATAACTGAGGTTCTTCATTTTTAGTGAAGACTTCAAACAATTTTTCCAAACATGCTTGATCTTAGGGTTTATTGAAAGCTTAAAAGTCCTTGCACGGTAACACAGGGCATCAAAGTTAAATTCAAACAACATACGCTTCAGGTGAGGAAAGAATAACAGTAAATTTTACCACACCTTCTACATCAGGATCTTTGATAGCTGAACTGACTGTCAAGATTGAAAGGAATATGAGCCACCTCGTCAATATTTTGAGAAGACCCCTGCTAAAATTTGGGCGAAACATATAAATTTCTTTGATCTCCAAGGAAAACTCACCTGGTCGAGTCCCTTTTCAGAAGTTTTCAAAGGAAAAAATTCACCAACAAAAAACAATTAAACAACATTTTAACATAAATAACTATAAAACTATGCCAAAAAAAAATAGTATGCAAAATTACACAGTCACCAAATTAGTCATTGATATTTAATTTTCAATATATTTATTAGCCCTACAAAATCTAAGATGTCACTATATTTGTCCTTATAATGGACTAAAGTAAGTAGTGATGAAAAGAATCTTTGGAGGAGAAACTTTGTGATACAAGATTCACAGAACAGCAACCATGAACTCCCAAAGAAGAGTATCTTTTCCAGGATACGTCTTGTATAGAGATAAACACACTAAAGGAGCTCATCCCTTCTTGAACAAATGTAAAATTCAAACATTGTAAATTATATTTATCTCCCTGTGTTCTATAAGTTTTAATTTAGTCGTAACTTCGAATTCGTATCGTGTCCGTATTGTGCTTCTTATACACATATCAATGACATTAGGAATGTCAGGACAAAATCCAACCTGAACCTCAATTTTCACAATCCCTTGCAGAAACTGATTTCACACGAAACCCCCTTTTCAAACCACTCCCACACAACTCATGGTTATAAAAGTGACATTGTCCTCTCCAAATTTTAAATACAAAATCAACCAAATTCAAAGTCCTGTATAATCCAAAACCCAATTAGTTAAAAGCACTTAAGATTGTTAACGAGTGTATCCTTCCACAAAATCAGACCATAAATCAAACCACATTAAAAAGGCAATTAAAGAAGACAACATTAAAAGTGAGTTGAACCATTCAACCACAAAACTCTTGAACAGTAAAAAAAAAGAACGAAAACTTGATTACCTATTTGGAGCAAATGCACCGACACACTTCAGCAGAAGACAAATGTCTTTTAAAGAATTCAGAACAAGTTTTTCTTAATGTTCACAGCTGTTTCCATTCATCATGTTTCTAGTTAATACCCTAGCTTAATTTTATCCTGGATAGGCTTTTCAGTACATTCAAGAACCTGTATTTTCATTCAAAAAGAATCAAGAACATGAGAACTGGTGTGAATAACTGCATTCTATAAAGTTTTTTTTTTGTCAGAAACTTCATTAATGAAGGCATGAAAATCAAAATCAAATCCCTGCAACATGCAAAGTTGAAGCAGACCTTAATCAACGAGACCATACCACAGAGACGTCGAACTGAGGCCACGAAACACAAACTTGTTCTCGTGCTCATCACCTGGCACCGTGCAGAATCGCAAACTGATAAACACATTATCGCAACATGGAACGAACGACGCAAGGAATAAAGCCAGGACCTACGGTGATTCCATTGCAGACGCGAAGAAATGCAAAAAAGGGAATGTGGAACGATTGCAGAGATTGCTATGGTGAAAGGAAAGACTGTGAGAGGAAGATGGAGGAAAAAAAAAAAGCGTGTCGAAAACAACCTTATTTGGTTGGTGAGTATGCGCCAAGCTTTTTACAAAAACGTTAGGATTGTTTCTTCTTACACTTTTATTCCATCTAGAGAGAAGGAATTTGAAATAATTATAAGTTTTTATTGAGATTTTCAAATCAACTTTTGATACAGGTTTTGAAATAAATATATTGTTGAGATTATATTACTTTGTCCTTAAAATCATTATTTTTTTAGTTTGTATTAAAAATATAATTAATAATAGTTATAGTTTATGATAATTTTTAATAAAAATATTTATGTAAAATAAAAAAAAATTAATTAATTAGTTTTGATTAAATAAATATTTAAGATTAAGAATATTTTTAAAAGGTTTTACATGTCTAAACTTAAACTTTTAAAAACTTTAAAGAATTTAGTTATCAAATATATTAAAATTATATTTTTATTTATTTATTGATATTTGACTGGTAAAATGTTATTTAGATAAAACACGTGTTATTGGATAAATAAAAATTTTATATTATTTAGGCGAAAAAACTTATTAGCAGATATAAATATAGTGTACAAGGTTACCCTTAAAACGAGAAATTAAATAAAAAATTCATTAATAATAAAATTTGCTATTATTATTATTATTTAGTAGTGTTATATATGTTTTAAGAAAAAATAATATTGATTATAGTGAGTACAAATAGAAAACAATGAGTAATTTGTGATGTATTGTATTATAGAATATGTATGTATATAATTTTTCTTATTCAGATAATTTGTGTAGTTTTTAAAATATAATCACAGATAAAATAGAAATATATTATTATAAATAATATAAGATATAAGTTGTATGAAAAAGAAGGGATAAAATGGTAAATAAACATGAAACGCGTTTGGCATTCGTATGTTCTGGTGAATCTAACAGGGAAGCGTGTTCATCGTGCGTTGGAAATACCGCCCTTTTTCCGTTTCTCTCTCTCAAACTGTTTCTTTCCCTTTTCATTATTTATTTAACTATTAAATAAGATATATATTATATTCTATTGCTTTTGCATTCAGTGAGGTGAAAGGAAGGAAGGGCATAAAATCAAAATGAAACGTTGAATTTTAAAATCTGATAATGGTAACAGTAATATATAGGATTTGCATTAACGTATTCTTCTTCGAAGGGGAAGAAGAAGACGAAGAAGAGAAGGGTTGCAATTGCAACCGTATTCTGTTAAGCTCCAAAATCCAATTCCGTCTCTAACCTAACTTCCTCTCAGGTTTCATGCCAATTCCTCTCTCTTTCGTTTTCGTCCCATTCATCGTCTTGCCTAGATCTATTGTTTCTTATCTCTCTCATCAATTCTATTTCTTCATCGTTCATCGTATCTCTAGATTCCTCCATCCTAAGCTGCATTTTCAATCACTGACTGAAACGTTTTTTCATTTATCTCAATTTTCAATCTTAGGTTGCCGCAATACTCAATTCGGTTTGGAATATTAAGGCCGCACCGTGCGTGCGTACACGCCATAGAATTTCGTTTTATTTTCGTTCTTAATCGAGCAATTAGTTTGTGAGTTGTTTCGGAATTTAATATCGCTTCCACTTTTTGCTCTTTGTTTATGTTATATGATTAGGAATAATGTGAAATGCTGTAAGAAAAATGTATCCTGATTTTTCATTTAGTTAGCAAGTTGAAGTTGAAGGGTGCTTTTATAGTTCTCAATTCGTGTTTCTTAAAACTGCATCAAGCTAGTGAACCCCACTCTGGATTAATATATATTGTATTTTTCTGCATTGCCACTAGTCAATCACGCTTTGCTGCCCATATTTACTATTTTTTTTTATGTTCTGTCTATAATTATTGTTCTCAGTATTTTTTTTAAATGTATCTATGACAATGTGTGACAGTGTGTCATGAATGATCAGGTTTTATGTTTGACGGAAGAGTTCAGTTGAATGAGTTTAACCATGATAGATTTAGGGATTTCATTTCTGAGGTTGATCACGAGCCCTGATGCTTCCAGTTTATCTATTCTTGGATGGCTCATCACTGGATCATTTGGACTGATGGCAGTCATATACGCTGTTCTTAAGTGGCAGCGTAGGTCCTCGTTGAATTGGATTAAAGCTGCAGCAAGAGAAAAGAAGAAAGTTTGGAAAAAGTTTAAAGTACCATTGTCTGATCATTCTTGGGTTGAAGATTTCACTTACAGAGAACAGCCATCCACTTGTTGTTTCTGCTTGACTTCCCTTTGGCCTTCTCAAAATCTAGGTACAACAGCCTCACCACACACACCTCTCCATCGTTGCTCTGTTTGTGGTGTCGCTGCTCATTTCCTTTGTTCACAGTTTGCAGCAAAGGATTGCAAACGTGTGGCTCAGGCTGGTTTTGGCGATATTCGACACCACTGGTCAGAAAGATGGGTTAATGTGTATGAAAATCACGAGATGTCTGCCTTCTGTTTTTACTGTGACGAGGCATGCGGTGTTCCCTTTGTTAAAGCTTCTCCCACATGGCATTGCCAGTGGTGTCAGCGCCTCATTCATGTTAAATGTCATAACAAATTGACTAGAGATTCTGGTGACTTTTGTGATTTGGGTCCCTTGAGGCGATTTATCCTTTCTCCTCTTTGTGTCAAAGAAGTTGATGAAGATCAAAAAGGAGGACGGCTAAGTTCTATTATAAGCTCTTCTGTTAATGGCCAGATTAGAAAGCGGCGCAATCGCAATAAACAGGGAGGTGGTTACAATGCTAATGGTAAGTTACGTGGTTCCTCAGTTACTGATGCAACGCTTTTCGAATATGTGTTGAATGGTCTCAGCTGGAATAAGTCCAGTAGTGAAAAGTTTTCTGATCAATTAAGTGGGAGTAGAGTATTAGGAAACGAGTTAACTTCTACCCATACCCACATCAAGAAATACACACTGGTTGATTTGCCACAAGATGCAACCCCACTTTTGATCTTCATAAATGCCAGGAGTGGTGGTCAGCTTGGGCCTTCTCTTCATAGGAGATTGAATATGCTATTAAATCCTGTTCAGGTGATTACTTTGACTTTGATAAACAATTTATTTTTTTACTTGTTATTTAAGTAATGACATCTGTTGTTAAGCATATTGGAGATATATATTTTAGATATTTTTCAGAGTCATGTTGGATCATGACTTTTGAGTTTGTTTGATTAGTAGTTATATTTAGTGAGGATTTTATGTCAAGATTCCTTTAATTCTACTTTTGCTCTCTCCTTCATACTGCTGTCCAACAGTGTTATGTTATCCTGATTCAAATTTTGAAAAAGGAATATTTTTTCATATATTTTCTTAAAATAGAAAATTATAATACTATCACATAATGCGTGAAATCTAGGACCTGCTGGCTTAACCTTGTATGATTTGGATTCATCATCCTTATTCCTGAAAATGCAAAATACTCCTCCAAATTTAACTCAATACTGTGAAAAATTCCTTTTATTTTCTTGAAGCAAGGGGAACATTTTTTTTAAAGTGTTGCAAAGTCACCTTAATTATGGTCACTCTTAGATCACCTTAATTACGACCTCTTTAGGGGTTGCTTTAATTGTTGCCGTTAGGGTGGTGGTTTAGTCCTACATTGACTAGAGATATAGCTGAAATAAAAAATTATAAAGCTTGCACAGTCCTCACCTTAAGCTGGTTTGAGTTGGGTGACGCCTTAAGTCCAAATTCTAAAATTAGTAGAGTATATTTTAAATCCATTGTTAGGCTACCTGCATTTGCCACATTCAAGGCCAGTAACCCTGGGTGTGAGTGGGAGTGTCGGACAATGTGGTCACCCCTAGTTGTGGTCTCTTTGGGGATTGTCTTAATTGCAGCATTAAGGGTAGTGGATTAGTCCTATATTGACTTGAGGTATATGACTTAATAGAACTTATAAAGCTAGGGCAATCTTCACCTTCCAAATAGGTTCTGTAGGTTCATTATTAACCATTGATACCAATTGCAAATTGCGTAGTCTTTAATATTTCTCCTGACTATTTACCTTGTGCCTTATTGAATCCATATATTACCAGTTAAGGAGATTTTCTAGGCAGGTTATTTACTCTTTCTTAAAACTAAGGACAAGTTAATAAAAGAAAATGAAACTTGGTTCTTATGCAGTTAAAAGAAAAAGTCAACACATTATGTTTATTGTATTGTTATCTTTCAATTTTTGCACCAAAAAGAACTTTTGGTTGATTCCTCTCTTAGAAATTCTTATGATTTTATAGTGGACTTTGTATGCAAATACAGATTTATATTTAATTGAATCTTCCTAAAAAAAATTAGGAGCAAGTTATCTATGAAAAATACTTTTTCCTTTCTTCTATAAACTAGCATTACTTGTCTAGATATAGATAGTGTTTTTAAATTGATATCAGTCTCACTGGACATTTTGTGGTTTGATGATTTTACTGTAGATATTTGAATTGAGTGCTTCTCAGGGCCCTGAAGTGGGCCTGGAATTCTTCAAAAGTGTAAGATATTTTAGAGTACTGGTATGTGGTGGGGATGGCACGGTTGCATGGGTCCTTGATGCTATAGAAAGACGCAGTTATGAGTCACCTCCTCCTGTGGCAATTCTTCCCCTTGGCACTGGAAATGATTTGTCCAGGGTACTGAATTGGGGAAGAGGCTTCTCTACCCTTGATGGAGAAGGTGGATTGACCATGCTTTTGCATGACATGGGCAATGCAGCAGTCACTATGTTAGATCGCTGGAAAGTTAAAATCTCAGAAGAAAGCTCTGAAGGAAAATCAAATAAAGTGAAAACTAAATCCATGATGAACTATCTAGGTAATTCACTGAACAACCACCACCTAAGATTGTTTCTTAAGAGTTGCTAACATCTACAACCTGCGTTTGTAGGCATTGGATGTGATGCAAAGGTTGCATATAAATTTCATGTTAATCGACAAATAAGTCCTGAAAAGTTTTCTAGTCAGGTGGGATTCTCTCTTCCTCTATGTATATCATTGTAAAATATTCATTTTTGTTGGTCCATGTCAATTGTCTAGTTTTCTTAAATTTCTTTCAATGTATGTACATTCTTTAAACTACTATTGAAAGACTGAGCAATATTAATTAAAATCTATGCTGCTGTTACGTGCTTATAGGCCTTATTCTAAATCGGTTTGCACTAGGTCTATACATATAGTTGAATGAAATAGGAACCTATTATTGATTATTTTAATGTTTATTTTACTATACCTTATACATGTTTACGGCTCTTCTCAGTTAAAGAGCTTTGGTTATTTTTTTGAGTTCTCTTATCTATGGTATTTAACTTGTTTACAATTCATACAATGCTTCCTTACCTAATACTTTTGGGTTTCTTAATCTCCAATGATTATTCAATTACTAGTTTTTGAATAAATTGCGATATGCGAAAGAGGGAGCAAGAGATATTATGGACAGAACTTGTGCTGACTTGCCATGGCAAGTATGGCTTGAAGTTGACGGGAGAGACATTGAGATTCCCAAGGTTAAATACTGATTATTATTTTCACATAAGAAATTTATTTTATGAATATTCTGTACTCTAAATTTACATGTAAAACATTTAGTTGTTTCTTTCATACAACAGGATTCTGAGGGCTTAATTGTGCTCAATATCGGGAGCTATATGGGTGGAGTAGATCTTTGGCAAAATGGTTATGAGCATGATGATGATTTTAGTCTGCAATCCATGCATGATAAAATGCTGGAGGTGGTATGTGTATGTGGAGCATGGCACCTGGGAAAACTTCAGGTACGTGAATTTATAATTTTGTTACTTTAAATTTTTCTACTGCACTACTGGTTTAAAACAAAATGAACAAAATATATTTACCTTGGGTTTGAACCAAGAACTTTAAAATTTGGGGATTTTGATATGCTTGAAATTGAATTACTTTGATCTAAATTCCCTACATTTTCAAAATGTTTTATTTGGATAAATCAATTCAAACTTTTAAATATCAAATTATCAGTTTGGGTAGGTATTTTAAATTTTACCATACCCAATAGACACACGACAATTTGGTCGAGACAGCCCAGAGTAGTGAAGAGTCACAAACGTGAGAGGAGAAAGCATGAAGTATTTAAATTTTTTCCTTTGAAATTCTATAATTCTAAGTAATTAAATTACTCATCAATTTTTAGAATTTCAATATCCTTTAGTTTTTTTTTCATATAAACAACATTTCATAAAACATTTCAAATTCTCTATAAATGAATTATCATATAAAAGTTCTCCGTCTAAACATACTATTAAGAAAGCTTTTGAGGTATTCTTTATCTTTTAATGATATAATTATGTATGTGCTTTAGTCATAAACAAAGTAATTACTGAAAATGCCAAACTGATCCAAATTTTAACATTCTAAAAAGTGAAAGGTATACACGGGTTTGATCATTCCCATCACTTAACTAATGGTTAGGTCTAAATTCTACAATGGATACTTTCTATCATGATTTCATTTCATTTCATTTTGTATGCTTACTCTTTGTTGGACTCCCTGGAATCAAAATAAGCCTAAGCCCCGAACAGTAGAGGTAGCCCCGGCTAAGATTGAAATCATAGAGGATGCCAGAAAGAATTTAAACAATTACGAAAATTCTTCCGCCACTGAATATTCCACCCTCCTAAAAGCTTCATTACATTATTCGGTGCCTAAAACTTTCACATTCCTCTCCCTCACATTTAATCCACCTTCTGGTGGTAGGTAATGTCCAAATATCTCCACCCTTTCCTCCGCCCTTTTCATTTCACTAGCTGTCTAACTTGTTAAAAACCTCTTTTTATGCTGCTCCCGCCTCCTCCCTTCACACAAACACCGCTGACTTTTACGGGGCCCATATTTTTCAATTGTAGATTAAACAACCGTTAAGGCTCAGTAAACCGTTAAAGTAATAGAAGTTTTGCATTCATGTTATGTATAGCATCTTTCTCGATTTGAAAATCTTACTTTTCTATATAGCATACTTGTTAGATTTTAAGTTTGACCCAATGTCAATAAATAATAGGACAAAACTTACATGTAGTAACTATTGTACTGTTGATACTAGCTTCCCATGATATTTAGAGTTTCACTTTGGTAATATATAATGCATTTAATAAGATGCAAATTATCAAAGTAAAAGTCTAAATCTGATTAGAGAACAACACTAATAGTCTCTAAGGTATTATATGTAAGTTTTGTCCCAAATAATATGCCATCAATTACGTGAGTCAACTGCATGAAATTGATCCAGCTTATGCTTTCATCTTGAGTTTGAGCTTCAAGTATACAAGTGCGTTAAATATTTAATTAAGCTTTTTGTTACTTACGTAGTCCTATTCGGCTGAAGCAGGATTGTCCCTTGTAGAAGATACCTGTAGTCCAAAAAACTGTTTTACCGTTAGGATCTTATAATAAGGACTTCTCATACTATTATGGCAAAAAAAAAAAAAAAAACAATAAAAAATTATTATATATTTTAAACCTAGTTTGTTGAAATGACTACTCTAGATATCGTAGAAAACCTTTTGCAAAACAGATTAATTTATTTGTACATTTATTTCACTTGTATCTTTTATTGCAATGCATATGGAACAGATAAAAGAAAAAAAAATCTAGCTAAATTGAATTTTAGTCCACATTTAATACCTAATTTACGATATTAGTCTCTATTTTCCCCCTGCAATCTTAGTTTCCTGATTTTAGAAAATCTTCAATTTTGATAACATATTTAATTATACATACATTTTATTTATTTTAACATTTTAATAAATTAAATCATATCATGATGGTATTATCTTAAATAAATATATTAGATCTAGGGTTCAATTAGATTAAAATAAAAGAAATAAAACGTATTTAAAATTATGGAAGACCAAAATGTATGAATTGGTAATTAAAGGGAGAAAATACTGTATCTAAGTTTTATGCAATTCCAATTTAGCCTAAACTTTAAATTAATGGTAAATTAGTAATATGTATATTTTGTTTACTGTATAGGTTGGACTTTCACAAGCAAGAAGGCTTGCACAAGGTAAAGTCATCACGATACACTGTTCCAGTCCTTTCCCGGTTCAAATTGATGGGGAGCCATTTATCCTACAACCAGGATTCTTAGAAATTACTCATCGCGGACAGGTAACGGCATGCTTTCATATTTTTGTGGTAAATAACTCTCATTTTCTACTCAATGGTACATTATAGTATGCAGTTTAAGCAAAATACGTTCTTATCCATATGGGTCTAGAATGTATTTTCCATCTAATTAAGTAAGTTACAATTGCTCTCAAAAGCTGTGTACATACATCTTCTGGGTTTAAAACAGTGATATCTCATCCAGATAGAATTATGGTTTGTGTTATATTCACATGTAAGGGGAAGGGGGGACTGTCCGTCCCTGTTGCAATAATTAAAAATGGTTTGTATTATATTCACATGATGGGGTAATGTCTGAAAAGCCGAAGAGATTTTCTATTATTCAATACCTTTTCCCCTCCAACTAGATTTTTCCTGATCTCAATTTTCCCTTGTTGATTAGAAAGGAATAAATATCGTAGACTTTAACTAGTGGAAGACTGGATGGGTGTTGGCGATTAAGCTGAATTTAGGGATAGGCAAAAAACAATACCTTTTGTTCACGTTTTTGGGTAAACGTATTTTAAAGAAATGATTAGTTATTTTTAGTGATCTCTTCAAATTTGAGCTTTAGAAAATGTGGACAGTTCAGTTCACTAGAATTCTGAATACATGAGGGTCCTATGTTGTAAATTCAGGCATTCATGATGAGGAAGACTTCAGAAGATGAGCCTAAGGGAAGAGCAGCTGCAATTATGACAGAGGTATTACTAGACGCCGAGTGCAAGGGAATTATTAATGCATCTCAGAAGAAAGTTCTTCTCCAGGATGTGGCCATTAATCTTTCATAAAAAGATCCATCTCTGGCTTAGCACGCATTATACATAGTTGCCCATATGGGTTTTTGACTTTTTGCCTTCTAATCCTTTTTATAGGACCATTTTTGGTAATATATTGGAAATAGAGACAGAAAGATTAGCTCCACTAAGTGGCAAATTTAGTAAGAGTGAAAAATGTGCGGCGGCATCATTTAGGTTTCCGTTTACTGTTTGCGTTGCGTCTAACACCCCAAGCTGTGTGTATATTGTAACCCAGCAAAATATCATTTCATGAAATCCTTGTATTTGTACTATGTTACCATTGTGTAATGAGATTTTTTCTGAACATTTTCTGCCAGTGTTCATAGTGGATTTTGATATTCAAATTCTTCCAAGAATTAAAAAAAAAATGTTTAGTTAAATATATTTTAGATGTAGCCTAACAAATATAGGGATGACAAACGACTATGATTTATTGGATTTGTTCATGTTTCGACATGGATTTGATTCCATTTATTTACAAGATTTGGCCATTAAAATAAACGGCCATGCATGATTGTGGTAAATCACCATAAACAATTTGAATTTGAATTAGAAAAAAAAATGAATTTAAATATTTAGTTATTTTGTAGGTTAAAAATAATTGAGGAACAAAAAAATGTTTTAAAATTATGTAATTTGAATTGTTTGATAGAAAATAAAAATAGTATTGTGGATTTTTTTTATTCTTTCATATTTCTTCTTCAATCATGCTCTTCCTCTCCCTGCTCTGTATCAAACAAAGTGAGAGAAAAATTGTTGATAAACTAATAAGTTGTATACATTTTTATTACCTATATTGTCAGCAGTGTGACAGTATACCTATTATTTTTTCTACTATGCAAGTAGCACCAATCACGTATAGTTGTCCATCACAATTAATTTGACAAGCTGGTGAGGGGAGACAGAGGCATGTACAAACGGAGAGGTTTTTCGAATTCTTTATTGGATGCTTCTTTTGTAGGCCATGATGAACTAAGCATCAACATTTCTCTTTCATTTTTCTCCATCTTTTAGGCAAACTGTTTACTATGTCTCATGCTACCCTCAAACTCCTACCATTCATACCACCTAACACCTTTATTATTCTTGGAATTATTCATCTAACTAATCACATTTATAACCTTACCCTAACTTCTACACATTTCTCTAATTTCAAAACCTCTATTAGACTGAATTAGACTTGTCAACAAAATCAATTATTATAATGACTGAAAATAAAATTATATATCGTTTTATATTATAATGAAAATGTTACTTTAACAAACTCATCCGTTTACAACTTTCTAATTTAATTTCAAGAAATTAAGATAGTTTGTTAATTTTGACAATAATAATTTAGAAAGTTATTATAATTATCTGAAACTGAATGACAATGTAAAAGTATTTTATACTTTCAACTATTAAACTCTAAAAATCTATAGCCTTTTATATAGCGTATCTTAGAAAACGTTTGATCTATTGTACATTTTGATTAAATAAATTCATTTAGGTCTGTAAAATAAACAATTAGTTTCTATTTGATGTGTATAACATTCTTCATATGATGATAATTCTACTTTTGATGACTAGTTTCTACCAAGTCTCCAGTGAGATATACTTATACAAATTGAATTGAGATTAGTAAAATTAAATGATACTAACTAATTTTTAATTAGTGTAAAATTAACTATTTATTTTTTTATTTAGAAGAATAAAAGGCAAAATGAATATTGAAATATAATTACTCTTTAAAAAATAAACTGGTTTAGGACTTAAGGATTTGAGATGAGAATGAATTATACACACATATTATATTATGTATATGTATATATGTATGCATGTATATGTATGTATAGATCATGCATGATGTTAGATCCTTGGATGAGGTTTTGGATGAGTGAGCAAGCAACTTGCAGAAGTGGTGTTAAGCTTATGTCAACCTTTATTGGATTAAGACATATGCAATCGGTTAAAAACAAAACGAATATGAAGACATATATGGCCACTCTCTAGTACTATATTTCCTTTTCCAATCCTCCCTGAGAGATTGCATTATCTCTTTGTCCCTTTCCTTTCATTGGTTTTTCCTTACCAAACAAATCATGGCCCAAATCATTTTGTCTCTCTCTTTTCCCTTTCTACCTATGCTACCAAATACAAAAACAAAGGAAACTTGGGAGTACAAAAACCACGAGTTCAAAAAGAGATGGCTAAAAAATATTGATGCAATTTTATTTGAGGGTTTAAACTTGAACAAAAACCAAATATGTACACTGTGGAAGAATAGAAGGTCATTTAGGTACCCTCAGATTACCCCACATTTCAAATGAAATGATTCAGCAGCCAAATAATGAACACATATGAACACTGTATTTCATTATCAGAAAAAATACTTTTGACACTCTCAATATAATAATATATATTAAGATTTTAAATTAAAAAGTAGAATGTTTTTGTTTTTAGTGATACCAAATGAATGTATTTTTATATTTTTTATTATTTTAACTTTTTTTTATTCTGGGCATGGAGCTGCATGCTGACTGAATAGTAGTATATAGTTGCAGTTGGATGCATCATATAAGTACACATGAAAACAAAAGCTATTAGGTAGTAACAGTGCTTACATAATTGTAAATGGTATTTTGAAAAAAAGAACTTTATCACTATATTATTGTTAAGTAAACAAAGATTAAACGGATTAATTTTGAAGATTTTGTTGCTTGGTGGGTGACAGTAGAAAAGGTGGGAGATAGCAGAAACGATAATAAATCAACAATGAAGTTGTGTCGACAATAAAGGAGTGCAATTGTTTCACTTCTTTAAAGAGACCAAGTTTGTCATGAAACGGTCCCCGAGTTGCTGTGTCTTTCTCTTAGTTTCATTTCCCAAGAAACATCAGATACTCTACATTTACTCTCTCTCTCTCCAAATGCTTTTCAATTTCAAATGCTAAAAGATCTCATCTCACTATTACTACAGTGAGTACACCAAAAGGCTTATGAACCTGATATTGCTGATCCAACCTTTTCCGGAGATGGTTTCTGAATTTTCAACAGCTTTAGAAGCTCCATAAATACATTACACTAAAACACACATATCAGAGTCTTAATAATAGAATAGAAGAGAAGTTGTATTTTCTCTTTCTCTTTCTTCCAGGTTTAGTTTGCATCAGCTTAGTTATGCATGCAGCTAGATACACACATCTGGGTCGTCATGATCATGGAAGCTGGCATGGTGTGGTCATAGATCATAATCATATATCTGTTCTCTACCTAGCTAGCAAGAGTCACAGACTCAGACACATAGAATCCCTAGCTTGCTAGCTTCTCCTGATTCTCACTTCTTCTCGTTAACTGTTCCAGCACTTCTCTTCTCTTCTCTTCTCTTCTTTCATTCATTACTCTTTCACATTTAGCATATGCTTCTCAGCAACTTTCAGCGGCTAGTGAGTGCATGCCTTCAACACTCGTCACTGTCATTTCACTACACAACAAAACTATAATAAATTCAACACTGCATCATGTTTCATAAGCTCACATCACACACATTAATATATTTAGACTGGTGAGTATTCATTTGAAGGAGTACACATGCATATCATAAGTGTTATGATTAAATTTAATAGCTTATTAAATATCTATTTATTACTTGCTTTACTGGGTAACTGTTAATTTACCTGAAGTACATTCATTCAGATGTTGATGAAAATGATGGCAAGCCTTTTTCCCAAGTAAATTATGAAGTTGTCTTCCCTATAATTTTCACCGGCCTGAAAACAGGTTAATTGACAAAAAGCTGAAACATTATTCAAATCTGAAAGGACTTCAGAAGAGGGATGCTATGTTTTGAAACTCTAGAAAGACCTAAGAGGTGTAGTAGCTAGTTGCAGATAAAGAATTTCACATCTGATAGGTTTTCACTGTTGATGCTTTCATTCACCTTTCTTGTCCACGTGAAATAAACATTCCCGCAGGTGTGAGGGCCTTGGATTAGCCAACTTATTTGTTAATATATTCTTAGTATCTTATCTCTCTCAAATGTTAATATAGAATTAGTATACCAGAAAACTAGACAGATTTTGCTTTGCCTCTCTCTGTGAGTGAACGTGAGAGAGAGAAAATAGACAAAAACATCAAGTCCATTTGAACAGGTAACCATTTATTTTAAAAAAATATTACTATTCCCTAAGATGAATACAGATTTTCAAATACGGATTGATTCTTCATAGATACAAAATGCTTTCAAATTAAATACGAGCCCAGTTAGACAACAATCTGACCAGAAGAAAACTCAAAGTTGTTTTTAAGCCATGAAAGTAAACAAATTGGTTAACCCATCACAGAAGTTCTAGCTTGATTTGGAAGAAGCTAACATTTCACATACTTGACAAAAACTAAGGTAACGAAAAATACAACCTTTATAAAGATATTTACAGGTAAAACAAAAGAAGATGGGTAGTGAGTTGAAAATTCTGATCCTGCAAAAACAAGCTGTAAAAGGGCATTATTGATTGTTACAATTTGAGAGAAAGATGAAAGAAGAAAGAAAGAGAAAGGCTTACCATGGGGGCATGCAAAATATGAAGATTACGAGAAAGAAAATAGCAAAAGTTGGGTGGGGGGAATGAAGCCTGGTCCGAGAATCATTTTGGTGTTAGAGGGTAAATTTCCATTGGAAACTTTGGGTGAAAGAGTTGATCTGAGAACTCTCCTCCTCCATGACCTCGAGCCAGACAACATTCCTCTCAACCTCACCTTTGCAAGGAATGAACAAGATATGAGGAAGTTGGAAAAGAAAACAGCACCTAGGTAGCTATATTCATATGATGTGTTTGAAGAAGTTGATGATTAGAAAGTAGAAACTGATCCATGAAGGAAGTACTTTGAGGGGAATGAAGCCTGGTCCGAAGCCTTATAGTTCCATCCACTGTGAACCTCCTTTGTGAAAAGCCTCGAGCCAGCCAACATTCCCCTCAATACCAACCCATCTCAACGCGTTTCCTTCTTTCTCCCTCAAAACCCTAACCCACATATACCTTCTTATATAAGAGAAGAGAAGAGAGAGAAACCAAGCACTGACTCACACCACACTAATGCTGCTTTTTACTCACCCATTCAGATGTTCCAAAATTAGCTTATGCAAAACGGCACTTAAACTAACTACTCACCTGTAACATAACAATAACATAACAACAAACCATCGTACTACGTTTCTTAACTCAACACCACAAAACACGCACAAATTCTTCCAACAAATAACGTCCAAGTGATTTCGATCTGTTTCATGTTACGAGATTTACTCAAAATTTACCAAATTCAGTTACCTAACGAAAATTCATCCACATTTCATTACAGCTAGCTACCACTTCTTCTCACCTTTGTAACAATGCTATAATTATAAATAATAAATAATGACATGACACTAAATTTGATTCTGAATTAATAATGTTTTAGTAAGTTTTTGAATGAAAAGATTGTTATGGGAATGACCTGATGGTGCCGGTCAACCAACCGACCTGTTACCTGCTACCAACAGTTGGTGGTATAGTCAAACACAGAGAAGAAGACAAAATGAGTATTTAAAATACACTTGACACGAGACAACTATGTCTTTAATGCGATTCTTTCATCATTGCCTTATTATTTTTAGCCTTTTGTTATCCCTACTTTCAAACTCCTCTGTACTATACGTTACCCGCACGGCCACATCATATCACAATCACACACTCTTCTTCCTTTCTTTTTCACTTTTCTTTCCCTCTCTCTAATTACCCTCCATTAACATCTCCACGCTCTCTTCTTAATTTCAACATTCACTATAAAATCATTACCAAACACACCTTCAATTTCAAACACCTACAGTCAAACTCTGCCTCAGAAATTTTTTCATCCTACCTGTATGGTCTACTTCAGCTAGAGAAAATAGTCTCAGCCTTTTGTTCTACACCAGTCTCGTCAATTATTGGACTCAGTAGAACAAAATTCCGAGTCTCCAATTCTCTTATCATTATGAATATTTTTAAAAATCATGACTCATACACTCGAAGTAATGGTGGCAACCATATCCAGCTTTTGTATAAATAGCTTTTGTATATATGTGAGCATAGTGGAAAAATAAGGATTTATAAGTGTGCCATGTTCACTTGCATTGGAATGTTTGCAATGGCATGTGAGAAAGGTAACTATGCAAAAAAATATAGTTTATTAATTTGAGTAGAGAAAATATATACTTGGGCCAGTGGGTGTTTGAATATGAAATAAAAGTGGTAATATGTATATGATTTACAGTAGCAGATTTAAAAGTATCATAAAGAGGGCCAGATATACACTTCTGACTCAAACCAGTGTCATGTCTAATGTCTAGCTTCTTATAGGTCATCTCATTTACAGTTTCAAGAAACTATAACGATCCATCAACTGAGTTGTAAATGTGGTCTTAACCTCCCGTATTACTTATCTTTCAAATTTTATCATTCCTTTCGTGTAAGCTACCATATGCATGTATTTTGTTCAAAATCTGTAATATCATTTCTCTATAAATATATGCAAGGGTATTAATACAACCCTCTATTTGTTCCTTCTTAAATATATATAATTTTATTTAACATTGTGAAAATTCCTTCACTGTGAGTTTAAATTTTAGTCAACATTCAAACATTAAGTGTAAAAATTAAACTGAATATTATTTTATGTGATTTTCCAATATTTTTGTCATGCGACTTATTAACTAGGTAATACATTTTTCAATATTCACATGGTTAAATCGCTTATATAAAGATTGGATTAGATTGTGGCATAAGATCTTATTTTTTTATTTTTTTTTTAAGGATTCTGTCACTCCTAAAATTATTCATATTTATTTATTTATTATTTTTTATTAAAAAAAATTAGTTTCTCTCATTTCCAAGTTGATTACGGTGAGTATCATATTTGGAAGATATTCAAGATGGGAGTGTAGGAAGTATTTATATCAAGAAAATTAAATTGGAGGACATAGATTTGACTTCGTGATATTTTTCATTGAGAACAACATTGTTGAACTTGAAAAAATATGATAAATATAACAGGACACTTATTTCACTTGCCAATCATAACCAAGAATCCCTTATTACTAATAGATCTATTATACCTAAACTGATATTTGCACCATATACTCAATCTCCTCTGCCCCATTTTTAATTCATTATACTGTTTTAGTTTGATGTAAAAAGGGTTTGATCATTCTTGAAATGATCCATATTTATTTATTTATTATTATTGATACAAAAATCATTATTCTCGCATATAACATTATATTTTTTTATTGACTAATTCTAATTTAGGATGTGTTTGAATTGTGAAGGAGATGTGTAAGGATTTGAGATAACGAATCTGGAGTGATTTGAGAAAAAATATGAAGAAAGTAAGGTGGTTTGGATTGATGTATGTTATATTAGATTTGTGAGAAAAAATTATTGAAGTATGTGAGTGATAAGATCGTAGTAAGAGAATTTTTAATTTTTATAAAATATTTAAAATGTAAGTTTACAAATTTACCTTTATCATAAAAAATATTTGAATAATAAAATATGAGATATTTTTGTTTAGAATTGAATTAATTAAAATTTAGTAAATTATGCCCAATACCTTTAAATAATTTTTTTTTAAAAATACGAGTTATTTTTAACATTACAAATTTATTACAAATTTACTCTTCTGTTTAAAAATTATTAAAAAATTAATTTGTTTGATTTATTTATAGATTATAATTATTTTTAATTAAAGTATTATTTTATATACTGGGTAAGAATTAATTTTATAAAAAATATGAATTATTGTCCAAACATATTATGATTGTCAGAAAAATTATTTAAAGTCTTGTTTAAATAAAAAATATAAAATTTCTAAAATATTCAAAATTCTAAATAAATACAAATCTTAAATATTAATATCTTATTTAACAAACAATCTAAAATATATATATAAAATATTCAAAATGTTAAATATTCAAAATTCTAAATAAATATAAATCCTAAATATTTAATATCCTATTTAAATAAAAATCTAAAATATATAAATTTCTTAAAATATTTAAAATCTTAAATAAATAAATATAAATATTTAGTGTCCTATTTAAATAAAAATATGAAATATATAAAATTCCTAAAATATTCAAAAATCTTAACTAGATACAAATTCTAAATAATTAATGTTCAATTTAAATAAAAATATAAAATATAAATTTTTTAAAGTATTAAAAATTCTAAATAAATACAAATATGAAATATTTAATATTCTGTTTAAATAAAAATTTAAAATATATAAAATTTCTAAAATATTCAAAATTCTAAATAAATACAAATTTAAATATTCAATCTTCTATTTAAATAAAAATATGAAATATATAAAATTCATAAAATATTTAAAATCTTAAAGTATTCATATATGCATATGGAAGACAAAATAACTATATAAAATACATTAAAACAACAACACGTCTGACAAATTTCAATTAACACTTAATGGATTATAAAAAATAAACACCAACACCAATAACAAGAACATAAACATTAAAGAACACAAGCGAACAACGAAAAAACCAAAACAAAACAAAAGCTAACAAATATAAGAGCACCTGTTGTTGAGTGTGATTCAACCTCAGATGTTGGTGGGGAGGAGCAAGGAACCAACATACCTTTGTGGAGATGTCATGCCTTATATCATTGACATGGGTTATGTTGTTGTTTTATTTTTTGTATTGTTGTTTATGTACAAACTTTGGCTAAGAACTAGGCTTTTTGTACATGGGTTGGAATACCCCAAGTATTCCCATT
>Ga0123342_1005047_pt1 | contig 19545 bp, 18 predicted proteins | sample Turbeawhitnodule_FD_89960 | JGI IMG/M metagenome (GOLD analysis project Ga0123342, IMG submission 89960) | Root nodule microbial communities of legume samples collected from Mexico - Turtle bean Mexico white nodule | ecosystem: Host-associated > Plants > Roots > Nodule | place: Mexico: Nepantla... | reverse complement strand
ATTGAGAATGCTAATGCTTTAGATTTAATCAAAGGGTGGATTACAACATATAAACTACCCCAGAACAAAGCTTAAACCAGCACAGCAACATCAAGCATAGCAGAGGCTTCAACATCCTTCAAAAGATTTGGATTCTTCAAAACATGAACACCACTTGGTTCAACACCTAGCTTGTTGCAAAAGCTGATAAACTTCTCATTTTGAAATTCCCCTCCAAGATCACTCCTGATAACTCTAATGTTACTGCAACATGTGTTTTGCAACCTCTTTACTAGCTTTTTGAATTCTGGATATGCTTCCTTCTTTGAGTGTAGGAAAAGAGTCCAAGTAAACCTGGAAAAGTCATCCACAACCACAAGAGCATACAGATTTCCTCCAAGGCTCATAGTCCTAAAAGGACAAAAAATATCCATGTGCAAAAGATCAAGGGGTTTTGAAGTTGAAACACAATGTTTCAAATTAAAAGATTTTCTAGTTGGTTTCCCCTTTTGACAAGCCTCACACACATGTTCCTTCTCTAACTAGAGTTTGGGTAAGCCATGAACAAGTTCATTTGAAACAAGTTTATTTAAATGATTCATATGAATGTGTTAAATTCTTTTATGCCAAAGCCATGATTCCTCATGTTTTGTTAAAAGACAACCTATTGATGTGGAGCTAGATATATCAAGGAAATCGATGTTGTTAGACCTCTTACCAATAAGTAGAACATCTTTTGAATTTGGCAATCGAATCTCACACGAATTCGTTCTAAAATTGACTTGATATCCTCTGTCACAGAGTTGACTGATACTAAGCAGGTTGTGCTTTAGACCTTCAAAATAAAGCACATCATGAATAAGCAAGCTATTCTCATTGCCTATAGTACCTTTACCAAGGATCTTTCCCTTGTTGTTATCACCATAAGTTACATGCTCATCTTGTTTGATAGAAATGCTGATGAACTTGGATGCATCTACTGTCATATGCTTGGAATAGTCACTATCTAGATACCATAAGTGTTGTTTTCTCTCCAAGCAACCCTGCAAAATTTAAAATCAGGTGGCTAGATCTGGTCCCCTTACGAATTTGGGTCCATGTGTGTTAAGATGTTTCCAAGGAACCTTAGGATCCTTAGAAACCCATTTCAGGATACCTTTAGGAACAAAAAACTTCCTCATTTTACAGAACCTAACAGGGTGGCCCTTTTTCATGCAATAGAAACAACAAACAACCGGTTGTTTCAACTTTTTAACCGATTGATTTTGGTGAAAGTTGAAAAAGGTTTTGAACATCCACTTTTCTGCTTTGAGGGTTAAAACCCAAGCCAGATTTCCCAAAAACACATGTTTGAGATGCTAACACAACTTCAAGATTTGATTTCCCTTTTGAAATTGTATCAACCATTTTCACAAGATATAAAACTTTCTTTTGAAGGGACTTACAATTTTTACAAAAACTTGAATCACATTTGCAAGATGAGTTTTCATAAATCAGTTCAAGATTTTTGAAATCAGCATTTGAATTGTTCAAATCATTTTCTAGAACTGTGATTTTCCCTTTTAACCTGTTGTTTTCACTTTTCAATCGGTTATTTAAAAGGGCTAATCTTTTAGCTTCTCCATGGGTTTCTTGGAAAGCATTAAGAAGTTGAAAATAATTTTCACAATTGTTGGAAGAAGATGTACTTACTTGATTTGATCCAAATTCTTCTTTGGCCATTAGACAGACTTCCATCTTGATTTCTGAAGGGAATGAATCAGCAGAAGATTCTTCCTTGTCCACCAAATCACTCCTTGGATTCTTGTGATTTTTCTCAAGCATTTCCCACATTTCTTTAGCTGAGATACATTCTGAGATCTTGAGTGGTTCATCAGAATCTAGAGCAGAGACAATTATATTTTTTGCTATACAATCAAGGTGTTCTTTAGATGATGCAGAATTATTTTCAGGCATCTACATATAGGCATTGTTTAAAATAACATTCCATATTTCCTTATCTAATGATTCAATAAAGAACTTCATTCTAATGCACCAAATCTGATAGTTTTTACCACAAAACAGAGGTGGTTTATTCAAAGAAGCACCTTTCCCAAAAGGCATTTTGTCAGCCATCAAAAAGATTTTTTAGAAAAACAGAAACAGGAATTTGAGTAATTTTCAAGAACCTAGCTCTTGATGCCAATTGTAAGAATTGATGGCTTAAACAAGAGGGGGGGTGAATTGTTTTATGAAATATTTTCGCAAAGACTTGATTTAGAATGAATCTTTATCAAACAATCCAGATAAGCAATTGAGGAAAGAAATCAAACAATCCAACAGAAACAGTTATCAAAATTTAACCGGTTAAACCTTCATTTTAATCGGTTGTTTATACCAGTAGCAAAAATGAAATTATCAAATAGTTATGGAGAGTTTGATAGAAGGAGAGATTTACACAAAAGTTTTATACTGGTTCACTCACACAGAGCTACATCCAGTTCTCATAAAACCTCTAAGTTCCACTAGTAATCAAAATCATATTACAACACACAAAAAGGAGGATAGAAAACGCATGGATTTGCACAATACAGGAAAATCCTATGATCATAACTTGTTACCACAACAAAGCTTGAACAACAATCTTGCACTTTGACAAACTCCTTTTAAAAACAAATCTCTTTTCTTTATCTCAAATTTGTATCAATACTTGTTGTATTTGAATGTGTATTTTGCTTTGAAAGACAGACTATATTTATAGCTTTGAAATGTAGTCGTTTAAATCAGTTTTAATCAGCTCAATCAGTTAAAACAAGTTTTCAAAAAAATTGTTATGAAAACACACATTTAACCGAGTAAACCACGATTTAACCGGTTGAATTTGTCAAGCACTAGCATAACTAATTCAAAAAGAAATTTCAAAAACCTCAAGCCAGCTAGGTGACAAACAACCGATTATCTCGATGATTCAACTAGTTGTTTTCCCTTTGCTTGGAAAAACACTTTGTTTCTTTTAAAACTAATTGATCAAGCTTTGTGTAGGGTTAAAAACTGATCTTAACAAAGATTCTAAAAAAAACTAATCTAAACCCAAACCAAAAAGCAGCACAACTTCAGGCTTCATGTGGATTTGACACATCAAATCTCCCATGTTCAACAAGTGTGACTTTGCTACTTCTTCTCATAGTCATAAACTCCTATCCACAACTCCCTTTTATGTTCTATTTAAAAACCACTCTAAAGAAATTACAAAAAGAGACATCAATTGATGCTCATCTCCTAATGCTTGTGCCCTGTTTCTAGTAATTCCTGGCATGGTGGATGATGTAATCATAGGTTGGGCTTGGGCCTCAGATTGGGCTTTGGCTTGTTGGGCTTGGGCTTCACGCGTCCTCTCTCCTTGGTCCTCATCAGATCCCTTACTTAGGGACAAGAGGGATGAAGGACGCATTACACCCCTTTGGAATACATCCCGTCTCCTGGAAATGAAGAACAAAAGTTACAATATCATGTTTCAGCACTTCCCAACTATTCTTGATAAAGTTAAAATTAAAATCATCTGGTCCAGAACTTTTTGACCCCTCACACATCCAAGCTGCTTCCTCTGAGATCTTGGATACCATACTTAAACTGACCTCCTCTGAAAAGGTCTTGAACTCAACATGGTCAAGTCTAACTCCAAAGTCTTGAGTAGTCGAGAATCTAGCTTCAAAAAGCTTCATCGCTTCCCTATGAACTATCTCAGGTTCCTCAATCCACATACTTCCCACTTCGACACCCTTAACCTCATTCCTAAGCCTCCTCCATCTTATTAAGAAAAAACTTGGAGTTAGAATCCCTAAATGTAAGCCAATTAACTTTAGCTGTCTGCCTAAAAAGAGACTCCAACTTTTTATTAATCATTGCTACACGACTGAAGAGGGTCAACCTTCTCATCCTCAAAACTCTCAGGTAGGCCATCGCCGTCATCTTGGCCATCTAGCTCCTCAATCTCCTTCACAATATTCTTTTTCTCTGATTCCAAATGCCCGAACACATCATGATTCAACATCTTAAGATCAGCTTTCAAACACTTCAACTTATCTTTGAACACAGAGATACTACTACCCTTACCAGAATAAGTATTCCACTTTTCCTCCACCATATTCTTAAACCCTGGTTCCATCAGCCACGTGTCTAGAGACCTAAAAGGTTTCAAACCCTAATCTTTTACCGAGGATTTGACCACAATTTCTCAATGATCTGATACCTCTCTCGGTAAAATATATTGTTTTCCCATAGGCCACTTTTGTAACCATTCATCAGATACAAGAACTCTATCAATCCTGCTTTTAGCTGAACCATTTGCCTTATACTACGTATACTTCTTACCCACGACAGAAAACTCCACTAAAAAATTATTATCAAAGAAATTGTTGAGATCAAGGATCTCACTCTTTTGGGTACCACCTTCTCTGACTCCTTTCCTCTCATAAGATAATCTAACCGCATTAAAATCACCAATGAAACACCACGCCAGGTTTCGGGTTGCAGATTTTAAAGCTTAAAGGTTCTCCTATAAAGTTTCTTTATCTTTTATATTGCATATTGCATACACATTGACTATCGCACATTCCAAATTCTCCTTAAGATACTGCCCAAAAAATAGTTATGAAGCCCCTAACCTACACATGGTTCTCATAAATGAACGCACCTTTATTCCACGCGATAAGCAAACTCCCTGCACCATTCAACCCCGTGTTATGTAACCAACCCACATTGTTGTTCCCCCACAAAGAGAAATATATTACATCTGAAAACACCAAAGCTTTAGTCTCCTGTAAGCATAGCAATAAATGGTGACCTACTACCATTTTTCTGCACAATGATGTAATTTTGGAAATTTTAAACGTTGTTTTGTTCTTGGGTGGAGGGTGCATGAGGTGTTTGCAAAGGGACTTTAGTGAGGACACCAAGATCAAGTTCTCTAATCTCGGTGTGAATGTAGTTAGTCATAGTAAGTGGGGACCTGTATAGGAATAATTTGTGACCTGCTACCAAGTTTCTACACACTGATCAAATAATTCAAAATCTAATCTTATTATTGTTCTTGGGTGGGGTGGTTTATGAAGTGTTTGTAAAGTAACCTCGGTAGAGGACACCAATGTCAAGGTTTGTAATCTCAATGTCAATGTAGTTAGTGAAAGATACACTAAGTGGTGACTTAGGTTGGAATAAATGGTGACCTGCTACCAAGTTTCTGCATAGTGAAAAAGTTTTAGAAATTTTGAGCTTTATATTGTTCTTGGGTGGGGTGGTGCATGAGGTGTGTGTAAAGTGACCTCAGTGGAGGACACCGAGAAAAAGTTCTCTAATCTTAGTATAAATGTAGTTAGTCATAGTAAGTGATGACTTGTGTATGAATAAGTGGTGACTTGTGTAGGAATAAGTAGTGACCTACTATTAACTTTCTGCACATTGAATAAATTTCTGACATTTTGAGCTTACTATTGTTGTTCGATGGGGTGGTGCACGAGGTTTGTGTGAAGTGACCCCAATGGAGGACACGAAGATGAATTTCTCTAATGTCATTGTTATCAGTGTATAATTATCACAGTGAACCAGTCGAACCCGTAGTTGTGTACAATATTTATAATATATGTTTTAGGTTAGACAATTTTATTGGTTAGTGGGTCTCTGTTACCAATGTTATATTGTTCAAAATATTTAATGTAATCGATTTTATTTTTCATATGATAAATAAATTTCACATGTGATAAACAAACTCAGTTCACCTTATTCATCGTTCTCTCTAATCACTGTGCAAAAACTTACACCAGATAATTACATCCTAAACTATTTTTGTGAATGTAAGACATTAACCTCAACCATACTCAAGTCCAATTGATCAATATTTTAATAAACAAAATACTAAAATTAATCACAATCTATATTTAAATATATAAAAAAAATATTTTAAATAAAATTATAACAATACTCTCTCAAAAAAATATAATTCAAAAATATATTTATAATAAATATTCATTTTATTTAACAACATATTTGATCAAGTTAAATTAAGATTGTAAAAATATAAAAATAAATAGATAGATAATAATTATTAAGTTAGAAAAATATTATTACATTATTGTTAATATTAATATTATTATTATTATTATTAATATTAATATTAATATTAATATTATTAATATTAATATTAATAATAATAATAATAATAAAAATAATAAAATTGAAAAGAAGACAAAACAAAAACACAAACTTAATATAGAAGAAAACTATAAATTTTACAATGATTGAGAAAAACTAAAAAACAAAACACGTGATATCTTATTAAAATATTAATATATCCTAAACCGACATATATCCTAAAACATCTTAGAAGTTTTTATATTTGGCAGAGCTATCTGGCGGACGCATTTTATGACGGAAAGTTGTTTTCGCACTAGGCTCCTGGATGTTATCACCAAAAATTGTTTTCGCTCTAGGCTCCCGGATTTCAGCACGGCTAAATGGATTCCTAGGTAAATCATTAGGCTCCCGTCGAAACTTTGCACTTGTGATGCGTCGTAAATCTCCCCTTGTGGGTTCTAACCTTGTGGAATCTGTCCGTGTGGACGAAGTTTTTCCTGTACTTACGGAATCTGCCCGTGTGGACGAAGTTTTCCCTGTACTTATGGAATCTGCCCGTGTGGACGAAGGTTTCAAGGTACTTATGGAATCTGCCCGTGTGGACGAAGTTTTCCCTGTACTTATGGAATCTGCCCGTTCGAAGTTCAGGTTGATTGGATTCTTAATGGGGTGCCTCGTAATTTCCGACGGAGGGTCATCCATCACCAAGTTGACGTCATCTTGTGGATGTGAGATGCTTTGAGTGACGTTATCAGTACCACCTTCTTGTGGCATGTTAATAACATGACTGACACTACTTACTCTGACTGGATCAACTTCTCTGTTGCTTGTATAAAAACGAAGCTGGAGGAGGCAATAACTGAAGCCCGCTCCAACAAAGCCTGACCACCATTTCATCATCAAGAGTTGTATTATTAGAAGTTCACAGAAGAAATGTAGTAAATCAATCTGGAATCCGAATTGAGTCAGATTTGACAAGCCAAGCGACATGATAGCAAAAGCAGCACAAGAGATAAGGCTGTATACATCTGGTTTACCCTTCACCACGTTCTCTAACAAAAAGGAATAAACAGAAGTGAGTATAAGAACCAAAAATGCTAAATGAAACTTCCAGCCGGAAAGAGATGGAGCTGGACCTTGCCGGTGCGAACAAGACGGCAAGGTAAATGATGAAGCTGATTACAATATAAAGAAGCATCTTCCACCAGGTCCAGTTTCCCAGTGAATGGTTGAAAGTGGAACTGAGTGTATAACAGATGAGTCCAACAACAAATGAAGCAAGACTTATACATCTCAGTACCTTTGGTTTCTTCAGCCATCTCAAACAGACAGCCTCCATTTTTGGATGAGAGAAACCTCAATGTGATGAAAACTTTATATAGAACTAAAATTTCATGTTCAAAAAACTAAAGGAAAACGAGTAAATTTTAAATAAAAAATACTTACACAATTACATTCACCGAGTCATATAGATAGACCCACACGTTTTCTGTCGGGGGTTCTCCAACAACTCTCCCAGAAAGCTACTTCCAAGAAGAGTCCTCAATTCAAATGTTAGAGACGTCATAAATAGTCCAGAAGAATTGTTAATATAGATAGACCCCACACGTTTTCTTTAATTCTATATTTTTTATATCTACTTATCAAAATCAACCACCAACTTATTTCTACATTAGTAATATATGTAATATTATTGTATTATTTTCATTAATAGTTAGAAGTATATAAATAATCCAATTGTTATTTTATAATTGGGTAGTACATCACAAACCAACAGTAGAAAACATTCATTTACAAACTAATAAAGTAATATTTTAATTATACTTAATTTATTTTTTAATTTTAAATATTATAATATGGTGTCAAATATATGTTTTTCCAAATATATATTATAATATGTTTTAAATATTATAATATGTGATGTCAAAGAATTTTTTTTCTTTATAATTTATTTACACATTGAATTTCTAATTAATAATAAAAAAATATATCTCCTATAAAACATAAAACCTTAGTTAACATTCACCAAATGATAAATCTAAGTAAAAATACAAGTCTTGTCTATTAGAAACAGAAAAAAATAACAAAATTAATGAGCCAAAATGTCAATCCTACAAAGTTAGAAGAGATCGTTAAAAACACAAAATATATAAAAACAATGCACAGCACAATAGTAAAGATAATATAGGTTATGGAATAGTCTTTTCGCAAAACTTACTCCTTGCTCTCTGGTTTTCATCTTTGTTTCACGCACTACTGATCACAGATTCATTCTACCAAGACACATGAACACACTCCATGAACATGATGAGAAGGAATAAGTGGATGGGAGTGATGCACCCTACAAGCTACCTTCATAGCTTTCATTAACTGTTTTTTAATGTGCCAACTTTACAGATAGAGCATGAGAGGGGCGTAAACACCAGAAAGTGACATGGAGACCATGGTTCATCACAGGATTACACAACGTTCTTTTTCTCCAATTTTCCAAATGGTTATACGGAAATAGATATGCTCAAAGTCTTTCAAAGATGGGCCAGAGTGAAAGAAGTGTTTGTCTCTCGAAGGTTGAATAAATGGGGGAGAAGGTTCGGCTTTGTGAGATTTTTTTACGTTAGAAATGTGAGATGGTTTGAGAGTGAGCTAGACCAAATAATCGTTGGAAACCGGAAACTATACGTCAACATCCCAAAATACCGTAGGACTCAGGAGGAAAACGAAAGGTATGGTAGAAGGGTTCTGAGGAACATAGATGTGGGGAGGCACAGGGGGGAAGGGAAGGAGCAACAGAAGGAAAACGAGACTAGTCGGGAGAAGAATGGAAAGCAAGCATGGGTGGAGAATGGAAAACAAGTATGGGTGGAGAAGCAAGGAAGTAGGTCCTTCGTTGAAGCGGTTACAGGGGCAAGCCAGGCAAGTTGGAAAGAACCTTCGGTCAAATGTCTACAACAGTCGCTACCATGGATGGTAAGAAGTAGTATAGGCCAGTTCAAGGAAGACTTAAGCTTCGACCAGGTGGAGGAGGAGTTCATAAAAGGAGGCCTAAACATGATGCAAGTAAGGTTTCTGGGGGACAATTTTGCCTTATTGACACCAAAAGAAGGGGTGGATATTGAAGCTTTCTGCTCGGATAACCAGCAATGGATGGATAGTGTCTTCATTAGTATTAAGTCGTGGACGCCAGCTTTTGTAGTGGACCATAAAAGTGTGTGGGTGAGGTGTTATGGGCTGCCCTTAACCTTGTGGAACATGGATGGGTTTACGAAGGTGGTGGGCAAAGAGGTAACGCTGGTGTCTGTGGATGATGCTACGTTATCCTGGAAGAACGTAGAGTTCGCTAGATTTCAGGTGCGCACTTCTCTAAGTCATAGCTTAAGGTGGGTGAAAAGTATGAGGCTTAATGATATGTTGTGTAGCATTGTCATGGAGGAGGAATTTTTTACAGATGGCAGAGGCGTGTGCAAGTGCAATATCTATGATTCAACGGTTAACGAATCGTCTTCGGAGACCTACGTTGAAGAATCTTCTTTATCGATTAAAAGTGGTGAGGATGAGCTCCGATAGTGGGAAGAGGAGTGCATCCGTTCATGGCAGGAGGAGGACGAAGGGCAAGCAAAGGCAAGGGGCATTTTGGGAACATCTTCAAAAGAGCAGTTTTTTAAGGAATCAAGTTCAGGGATCAGAGATGATCAGGGGAAAAGCTGTTCTTTTTTCACGAAAAAAGTACGTGAGAGAAGGACGCATACGGAAGGTGCTGAAATAGGTCTTCTTTCAGCTATTGTGTGCACCGAGGCCTATAGTAGTAGTCCTGTACACGCTGACCTGGCTAAAGTGGTAGTAGATATTGAAGTATCTTCCATAGCAACGCTCAAAGATAACAGACTGGGCCAAGTAGGAAATTTGGAGGCCCAATCCGGGACGGGGTGGGACCAAACTCTCTCTATCATTGAAGGTGGGCCAAGGCCCGCTAGGGAGTGTTGTGGGAGAAAGGAAGGAAGCGAAGGTTACGTGCGTGGGATGCAGGGGGCAATAGCGGAGGCGCACGCACGTAATAACGATTGCAATTCACACACTGAAGAGAATTGGGAGGGAGTTGCACGGTCAATGAAAGGCATGCAGCTTGACAAGAATGGGGAGTATGGGTCAATGGAGAAAGATGAGTATCAGAGGAATGGAGAAGGCGTTGCAGTCGAAGGGGGAAACCACCCAAGGGGCCACTCGGAACGAATTACAGGCTTGTGGTTTTCTCCACTTCGTCAGCGTAAGGAGAAAGGGCTCACTGATTTGAGGGATTCATCTCTACCCCAAAGGAGGCGGTCTGTAAGGTTACACAAGAAACAAGCTCTCTCCGCACCGTCCAAGCATCACCAAGAAGGTAAGATCTCTGCCTCGATCTCGGATGGAGACATTTATAACTATAATTCTCGGCTGTGCGAACAAGGCAATGGGGCTGAACCAGCACTGTTGTGGGAGATTGGAAAAACATCAGGGATTTTCTGTCATGGGATTGAAGAAGAAGTCGTCCAAGAATATGTGTGTATGGAAGAGAGAAACGGGGGTTGCGAAACTGGCCAAGGAGGGGGATAAGGATGGGTTGTCATGATAATAATAAATTTGAACATAAGAGGGCTGGGGGGAGGTATCAAAGCTAGGTACTTGAAGCACATTATAACTAGAGAGGATGCGGTTTTTGTTTGTTTACAAGAAACTAAAGCGGTTCAGTTCTCGGATGCGAGGTGTTATTCGCTATGGGGGGATAACAATGTTGGATGGGTGCATTACGAAAGGGATAATGGTGGGGGAAGTTTTCTATCTATGTGGCGCACAGATGCTTTTATCTATGACAACCACATTATGGGGAAGGGGTATATAGCAGTCTCTGGGCAGCATGTGAAAGCTAATTGTAGGTGTGTGGTGGTCAATATCTATGCCGCCTGTTCCTTGAGGGAGAAGAAGGTTTTGTGGGGGGAGCTGTCACGCATCAAAATTGCATCCCAAGATCTGATCTGGTGTTTTTGTGGCGATTTCAATGCAGTAAGAAGTCATTGTGAAAGGAAAGGAACGAAGGAAATGGGCTCTCAATTAAGTGAAATAAGAGAGTTCAACCGATTCATTGACGCCAACTTGTTGATCGAGCTTCCTTTTGTCGGTAAGAATTTTACTTGGTTCAATTCCAATGGGAAGGCGAAGAGTAGGCTTGATAGAGTGTTGCTATCGAAAGATTGGATGCAAATGTGGCCTTTGTGCAAACAGTATGTGCAACGTAGGGAAGTATCCGACCACTGTGCGTTAGTAGTAAAGTTTGTGGACAAGGACTGAGGTCCTAAACCTTTCAGAACAATTGATGCCTGGTTAGCAGAGAAAGGATTTATGGAAATGATGAAGGATATATGGACTACATACACAGTACAAGGGAGTAGTTTCACGAAGGTTAAAGACAAATTGAAGCGGTTGAAGGGAGATTTAAAAGTATGGAACAGGGACATCTTCGGTAATTTGGAGACAACTAAAAAGAGGATCCTACAGGAGTTAGAGGACTATGATTGTCAAGATTGCAATGACAATCTGTTGGGTTGTGATAGAATGAAGAGGATTGAGTTAGTAGGCCAGCTGAAGGAGGTTGATAATAAGCTTGAGTCTTTTATGCGCCAGAAGACCAGAGTCAGCTGGTTTAAGAATGGGGACTCCTGCACAAAGTTCTTTTACTCTTCGTTGAGATGGAGAAGAAGCAGGAATGAAGTGAAGGGAGTGGAGATAGGAGGATTGTGGTGTGAAGAGCCTAGTACAGTTCGTGCTGAAGCAAGAAGGTGGTTTGAAAACAGATTTAGAGCAACAAAAGATTTACGGGTAAGATTCGATGCAGTTGAGTTTAAGTCTTTATCTATGAAAGATAACTTGAGGCTGATAGAGGGATTCTTTGAGTCAGAAGTAAGGGATGTCGTGTGGCAATGCGAAGGATCAAAAAGTCCTGGACCTGATGGGTTTAACTTCAATTTTTTAAAGAAGGGTTGGGAGGTTATGAAGGAAGATCTTATGGAAGTGATGAACTTGTTTCATGAAACAGGTTTTATACCCAAGGGGTGCAATGCGTCTTTCATTGCACTAGTTCCTAAAGTTAGGAATCCTGTCTCTCCTGATCATTTTAGACCTATTTCACTTGTTGGTGCTGTGTATAAAATTATATCCAAAGTGTTAGCTGAAAGGATCAAGAAAGTGCTGCCCACGGTTATTGATGATTGCCATTCGGCTTTTCTGAAGAATAGGGGGATATTGGACAGTGTTCTAATGGCTAATGAGGTGATTGAGGACATCAGACGACGACGGCAAAGCAGGTTATGTCTAAAGGTAGACTTTGAAAAATCCTATGATTCGGTTAGATGGGAATTCCTCTACGACATGATGCGCAAGATAGGGTTTCATATGAAGTGGATCAGTTGGATCCAGGGATGGTTCCAAGCAGAAATGAGTTGGAGGATAGGGCACGGTGACAGAGTAAAATTTTGGGAAGACGTATGTGTTGGGAATACCAACCTCAAATCCGAATTTCCCAGGTTGTACTCCCTATCGTGTAATCAGAGTCAAACAGTGGAAGAGGTGGGCGGGTGGGAAGGGGATGTATGGAGATGGAACTTAAGGTGGAGGCGGGCTAGATTTGAGTGGGAATCGGTGTTGGAAAAGGACCTAAAAGCATACATATCTAGGACTATTATTAAAAGGCAGGAGCAAGACATTCGGGTGTGGGGGGTTAATAATAAGGGATGTTTCTCAATGAAATCAGCTTATGAGAGCATAAGAGGCGATGGCACTCGTATTGGTGTCTTCGACCTCCTTTGGAAGGCTAAGGCCCTTCCCTCTGTTCTAATTATTGCATGGAGGTCCATACTGGATAGACTACCAACTAGAGAATGTTTGAGTAGGAGGGGGGTGACGATGGAATCCACATCCTGTGTGTTTTGCCATTCTAAAGTGGAATCCAGCCAACATTTATTTTTGGAGTGTGATGTGGTCGTACGCGTTTGGGACTTGTGTCTTAGATGGATCGGCATACTCTCTGTTCAACATAATGCCTTGCACAACCACTTCGAAAGCTTCTCTTTAACTCATGTCAGTAACAAACAAGAGATGGTTTGGAAAGGCATATGGGCTTCCATAGTGAGGAGTGTATGGGAACATAGGAACTTGGTTGTGTTCAAGCAAGGAGTTGTAGATGCTGAAAAGATGTTCCAGCAAGCCCAGCTGAAATCTTGGTTATGGATGAAGTATAGGGTATCCAGGTTCAATTACTCTTTCGTGGACTGGGTCTTAAATCCAATGCTCTGTATTAAGAGCTATAAGTAAAGGATCATCGTGGAGTACTCCGGTTCAAGAAAGGCATAAGGGTCTAATGAAGACTGGGATGCTAGTAGGATGTTCAATAGCCTGGGCATTTCTGTTGTTTGCAGGTACAATGTTAAACAGGTGCACGCTAAGGCGCAGATGGAATGGTTGGAGGTGTTGGTTATGGGCGTTTTGGTGGAACGGCCTGGGCCTGTTTTGACGAGGGTGTTGCAGTGGCTGGGTTCTGTATAAGGTGGTGTTGTGGAGTTTTCTGGTGCAGGTTTGGGTTGGCATGGTGCAAATATGGAATGGAATGGTGCAAGGATAGTAGGAACGTCATGTCCACCCAATGCTATATACCATAACAGGTAGTGATAACAGGTTCTTTCTCTGTTGATGGGAACATAGGAATTTTGTGGATGCTTTGTTGAACATAGAGGTAAGTAGTTGATTGCAGACGTTGGCCTTTGTTACCTTGCTGTTTGACTATGCCATACCTCTTGGTGGGTGTCATGTACTAGGAATGAATGGAAGAGAGGGACCTTGTCTACCCTTGTTGCCGAAGCCCAATGGACTTTATGTAGGTCATGATTGTTTGGGAGGAAGGGGTACTTATAGCTCTTTTTCTAAGTCATTTACAGATTTATGTGTGTTCCTAGGTATAAGTGCTTTTGTATGCGGATTGGGATACCCTTTAAGTGTTCCGTTTTTAGTTTAATTAATTCTTTGCTGATAAAAAAAAAAGGTGCTTACAGGAATTGGAACAGAAGTAATTCTTTACTATCTCCCTTGAACTTCAATACTGATTTCGTTCTCAAAGCAGCAAAATCAGTACGCGTGATTTCAGAACTTAGCTGGGAATAGCGTTGCACTCTTGCAAAATTTTAGAACCATAAGCAAGTTGCATATGATTAAAACACGTTAGAAAATCAGTACGCGTGAGGGATTACGTGTTTAGTGGAAGAGAAAGAGGAAAAGTAACCAAAAATAAAGAGAGAGAAAAAAACAAAACAAAATAAAATAAAATATTAGAAGTATATGTTTTTTAATTATTTATAATATAAAAATATTTATTATTTATTTAAGTTTGAGAATATAAGTATTGTCGTGAGATTTTAAAATATACTTGTTTTTATTCAAGATGAGTTTAAAATGAGTGGATGTAGAGAAAATTATTTAAAACATTTAAATCGGTATAAATAGAGATTATTTGGATATAAATTAATAAATAATCAGATAAATCTATTTTTTATATAATTAAAGTATTTATAAACTCATAGACTTATCTAAATTCCAAATAAAATGATTACTTTGTTTGTAGTAATAATGTAGGTCACCTTCTTTCTTAAGTGTATTTATTATTAAAGTGATTTCAGAGTAATTCCTAATTTCTATTATTTAGGTGCTGGTTAGTACAAAATCTTTAAAATTTAACAAAAAATAAAAGTACTTGTTGATTAAATATATTCGTGAGTTATATTAACATATCATAAATAATCTCTATTAAAAAAAATTTATTTTTTTATAATGTGTACAAACTATTATAATTGCCTAATGTTGGTTGTAGTTAGCAAATGTGCCACAAGTGAATCACCTGCCAAAAGAAATGGCCAAATGTTTGATATTGTTCAACTAAGATGCTGAAATGATTTAATAACTTAATCTGTAATTCATGAAATTGAGTAGCAACATATTTTGATAATTAGAATATTAGTTTGAATATAATTTTTTTAAAGTACTAGGAGAAAAATAAAAGGAATTAAGTAGACTACATAAGTACAATGTATAAGTATCTTTTACATTACAACAGAAGTTTGATTCAATTTCTTCTACTATATTATTATTTGAAAAAATAATCCAAATTAATTCTAAATATAATGGTAGTTATTTAGAAATTAAAGTATTTTTTTTGTCAGAAAAAATAAAATTTAAATTTAACAGGACATTTTAGGGATGTCTCAACCCTTATAAAAACCCATGCACCATATATTGCTATAGCCACATGTGGATCATAGTTAAAGATCACCACGGAAACATGAAACAACATAACAAGGATACTAAAAAGCTACAAAGGAATATAGAATCATGCAATAGAAGAAGCAGGAAAAAAAATGTCCCAGCAAGCTACACCACACAGCTGCTAAAACAACATTTGTACCTCTATTCTAATCCCGAATAGCCTGCCAGAACGTGCTCCAAATACATTGGCCAAATACTCATCCTGTGGTTCAAAGAACCAAGACCCTCTTACTTGACAGAATCTTGGCTAATATATTTTGTTTGGCACGTAGCACCTCCTACGTTCCATCTTTTTGCATGCATCCTCCCAGCACCTACTTGTAACCCCTGCAACCTTCTTAGGTGTCCTTGTATAGCCTTCCCACCACATACTTGGCTACAATTCTTTCACCCCTGCACCCTTAAAAGTGGCCTTAGCAGGTATTAACCACCGAACCCCACCTAAGCGTAGAAGGCATATGTCCTGCACCAGGAAGCACCCCTTGGATTCAAAACATTATAGGGCCATCTCTCTCTCTCCCTCCACACTCGCCCACCATTTTAACCAACGTCATGTATCTATGCTTTCTCCACTCCAACTACAGCACCAAACAAGTTAATTAAGAGAATTCAAAGAGTTTTACTAAAAGGTTTGGGCATCCGGGCTTAGTACCAACAACTCATAAGAGTGTCCTAGAATGTCTCTGCTCCAGTTCCAAATCTTCATACAATCAAGGCCTCTCTAACAAACAAGGTGATCTCCCATGCATAGACAGCCGCTAGGTTCCATTCGGCACCAGCCTTGGGCCTCTTAAAACTCTAGGACTTGTCCACTTCGTAGTCAGCTCCAGGTTTAAAACCTCTTTACTCGGACCAATACTTTCTTCTACTTCCCATCAGCAATATTTATGCTCCCTTAATCTGGCTGGACAGATTCCAAAGCCAGCTGAGTCGAGATAAACAACATCACTAGAACATGACAAACAAAGCCCAAAACAGATGTTTGTCTAATTACTCCCTGCCAACTTGCCTTTTTCACTCCCCTATTCTGCTACCCGTTCCTGACAGTCAAAAACTTCACCCCAACAGCTGACATGTGTTGCCTCCCTTCTCCTCCCCTGCCCCTTGTTATTCTTACTGCAGTTTGGATAACCATGGTCATCCCTTTGTTGCTGCCTTGGTGAGAGTTGTTAACTACCCTTGATACAAAACCGATCCTAAGTTGCTACCGTCTAGGATTATTATCTGCTCAGTACCTGCTTCTACACACTGCTACAATACTCGTCACAAACACTCCAAACTGGGGGTTACCTGCCTAGAGCACCCCACGCAGCAACTTATAGTACATCTCAGCGTTGACCTGAACCCGCAACAGTAACGTTTCTCAGGCATTTGTGGGAATGAAATATCAACGAATAACATGGAGGCACTGATTTGAATTCAAGATCCAGTCAGATAGCCCATATGAGAAATCTGTTGTCTTGTGTTTTATCCACAACCACGATTGCACTTGGGCATTTTGGAGAATTTCATCCGCGTCTGGTACCCCATCCTTGAATACAATCAGATTCCTCTGCTCCCAAATGCACCTGACAATTGTCGCCCATACTCCTATCCACACTTGATTTTGCTTGTTAGAGAGATGGATTAAGTGAGAGTTTAACATATGGTTCCTAATATCGTTGTTATGGACCCCCAAAACTCCAACCAGCGGTAGCACCGGGACCATACTTGTTGTGCAAAAGCACAATCAAGGAAAAGGTGTTGGGATGATTCTTCTGATAGGCTGCAGAAAGGGCATAGAGGAGATATCACGGGCACTCCTCTCCTATATAGGTTAACTCTGGTAGGGATTCTGTCGTGAAGGACTCTCCACGCTGTTAGAAGTACTTTGGGCGGGGCCTTTGCTTGCCATAATGTACTAAAAACTCCTTCCATTTCTCCAATATCTTGATGGTTAGCCAAGATAGAGTAAGCTGATTTCACTGAAAAAATACCAGCTGGATCCTTCCTCCAAACAAGGTGGTCATGAGAATCCTGACATATAACTCCCGTATTCAAGCTTGAGAGCATATTTCCCTCCAGATTTGACTCCCATTCGTGCCTGTCTCTTCTCCAGTTTAGCCGCCACCGCCACCTACCGTCCTCCCATCCTCCTACCTCCTCCACCTTCTTACCCTGATCGAGGGACAAAGAGTAGAGTCTGGGGTACAAGACTTTAAGGCTGTTATTTTGTAACCACGTATCCTCCCAAAATCTGACTAAGCCTCCATCGCCTACTTTCCACAAAATAGCCTTGTGGAACCATTCTTCTTCTACCCCTTCACCACAGACCTTGGCTAAGTCCTTCCACCACCATGATTGGTATCTCTGCCTTACCTTACCTCTCCCTGTTTCTGTACCATATTTAGATAGAAGAATATCTTTCCATTTCCCTCCCTCGTCACTCATAATCCGCCATTTCCATTTCGCCAAGAGAGCCGTGTTAAAACTCCTAATCTCTTTGATCCCCAACCCTCCTTCCTCCTGAGGCCTACAAACATTTTTCCAACTCACCCAGGAGATCGTTTTAGTTTCCTTTCCCCATGCCCAGAGGAATTTCCTTTGTAAGCTACTGATTCTGTCATGTACTGTAGCAGGGGCCTTAAAGACAGATAAGTAAAACAAAGGTATGGCTGTGAAGACTGACTTTAGCAGACAAATCTGACCCGCCATAGATAAAAATCTCCCTTTCCATGAGCTTAGCCTGGTTTCTATTTTTTAATTACCGGCTCCCAAAACTGTTTCTTCCTCGGATTTCCCCCCACTTCGACACCCAAATATTGGAAGGGTAGCCGCATGGTATTGCAGTTTAGGGTCTTCGTGTAGGTGCTCAGGGCATAGCTATCAACACTAATGCCTACCAACTTCGATTTGTGAAAGTTGACTTTAAACCAGACAGGATTTCATAGCAATGAAGGATTGCCTTGATAGCAAAGATATTCGAGAAAGAGTATTCACAAATAAAAAGTGTATCATCTGCAAACTGAAGTAAACAACACTCAACACTGTTCCTTCCCACCTTTATACCCCTGAGAACGTTCGTTCACAACGCTTGTCTCACCAATCCTGCTAATCCTTCAGCAACCACTAAGAACAGGAAGGGGGCTAGGGGATCCCCCTGTCTCAACCCCCTAAATGGTTTGAATTCCTCCGTACGACTCCCGTTGATCAAAACAGACACATTCGACAACACCATACATCCTTTAACCCACGAGATCCATTTGTCATGGAACCCCAACCGCCGAAGCATATCAAATAAGAAAGACCACCTGACGGAGTCATACGCCTTTTCAAAATCCACCATAAAACAGACCCCACTCCTCTTATTTATCCTGATCTCTTCTAAAATCTCATTAGTCATGACAACACTATCCGTTAGACCTCTGTCGCTTAGGAAGGCAGATTGACAGTCATCAATGATCGACGACATAACTTTCTTCATACGACGTGACAAAATCTTGGTAATGATCTTGTAGATAGCACCTACAAGGGATATCGGTCGGAACTGATCAAGCGAGGAGGGATCCCTAACCTTAGGGACAAGGGCAATAAAGGACGCATTGCAACCTTTCGGAAAGGATCTCGTAGCGTGAAAAATGTGCACAGCTGCCATAATATCAGATTTAATGACATCCCAACAAAACTTGATAAAGTTGAAATTAAACCCATCTGGACCCGGACTCTTTGACCCTCCACACTGCCACACAGCATCCTTCACTTCTTCCTCAGAGAAGCTAGTTATCATATTCCTGCTAGCCTCAGAAGATAAGGATTTAAACTCCACCGAACCCAAGTTAACTCCATAGTCCTGTGTAGTCGTGAACCTCTTTTCAAACAGTGAATTTGCTTCCCTACGAACAACTTCCAGTTCCTCACACCACTGAGTGCCAATCTCAACCCCTTTAACCTCATTCTTAAGTCTTCTCCATCTAATTGCACTGTGGAAGAACTTTGAGTTGATGTCCCCATACTTGATCTAGTTCACCCTTGCTTTTTGTCTGTATATGGATTCTAGCTTTTTTTCAACCAACCCCAACTGACTGAAAAGTTCCATTCTTCTCAACTTACCATTCTCCTCCAGAGCATCATTACCATCTTTGT
>Ga0123342_1005046_pt1 | contig 19546 bp, 9 predicted proteins | sample Turbeawhitnodule_FD_89960 | JGI IMG/M metagenome (GOLD analysis project Ga0123342, IMG submission 89960) | Root nodule microbial communities of legume samples collected from Mexico - Turtle bean Mexico white nodule | ecosystem: Host-associated > Plants > Roots > Nodule | place: Mexico: Nepantla... | reverse complement strand
ATGAGTCTTTGAAATATTTGAAAGGTCAACATAAGTTGAACAAACGCCATGCAAAATGGATGGAATTTCTTGAACAATTTCCTTATGTCATCAAATACAAGAAGGGTAGTACAAATATAGTGGTTGATGCTCTCTCAAGGAGACATGTGCTCTTTTCAGAACTTGGAGCCCAAATTCTTGGATTTGATAACATAAGAGAACTATACAAAGAAGATCAAGATTTTGCATCCCTCTTTGCTAAGTGTGAACATAGAGCACAAGAAGGATTTTATATGTCTGAGGGGTATCTTTTTAAAGAAGGAAAACTTTGTATACCTCAAGGCACACATAGGAAACTTCTTGTAAAGGAATCTCATGAAGGAGGTCTCATGGGAAGACTCTTGATCTTTTAAAAGGAAAATTCTTTTGGCCTCACATGAGACGAGATGTTCAAAGACATTGTTTTAGATGCATTTCATGTCTAAAAGCTAAATCTAAAACAATGTCTAATGGACTCTATACTCCTCTACCGATTGTAAGTGCTCCATGGGAAGACATTAGCATGGATTTTATTCTAGGATTCCTTAGGACTGCAAGAGGTTTTGACTCCATTTTTGTGATTGTGGGCCGTTTTAGAAAAATGGCACATTTTATTCCATGCCACAAGGTGGATAATGTTGCACCAAGTGGTGTTCAAGCTTTGAAGAATCCAAACCCTTTGAAGGATGTTGAAGGCTAGGTTGTGCTTGCTGTTGTTGAGTTGTCCTAGATAGGATTTGGGGTAGTTTGAGTTTTGTAATCCACTCTAGATTGAACTGTTAAAACCAAAACAACCGATTGATTCGAGGAAACAACCGATTGTTTGTTTTGGTACCATAACAGAAAAACTGTTATGTGCTTTGACTGAGCATTAAATGATTTTCTAACTGTTTACGCTCCAGTTTTTAATGTTTTGACCAATCTTTAAATGCAATGAATAAGTTTGTTAAGATTTGATAACAAACATCTTTGAATAAATTCAGAAAAACAAATTTGAGAAATATCAATCTTTTTAGAACAACAAGATTCTGATTTTCAAAGAGTTGAGATTGCTTAGAGATTGAGATTGATCAAAGAGTGTGAGATAGGATTTTTGCTTGTATTGATTTCAGATTTTCTTCTGTAACAAGTGTAATCCTTGTATCTGTTGAACAAGTTTCTTTTGTGTGTTTGCTGAGAAGTGTTATGTGTTCTTGAGGGGATCAAGATCAACATTCTTAGTGTTGGTGTGTTAGCGAAGAGAAGTGTATGTCTTGAGGGGATCAAGGTCACTTTCTTGGTTGTGTTGTAAGTGATCTAGGTTTGATCGCTTAGTGGAATTCCTCAGTGGTTTCTGAGAAGACTGGATGTAGCTCTGGGTTTAGAGTGAACCAGTATAAACATCTGTGTGCATTCTCTCTATCCTTAACTCTTTAAATTCAGTGTTTATTTTCTTGATTTATCTTATCTAACCAAAATATTTGAAAGAGAACGTAGGTAGGCTAGAAATTTTTTTTGAAAAGAGAAGCAAAATATGAAGTTCTTTTAGAGAAAGAAAGTCGAAGTGATTTGATTTGAGAAGCGTGACAAAACCATAATTACGAAAGGTCTATTTTCTTTTATTATAAAAATAATAAAACAAAAACAAAAACAATAAAATTAGATAGGAAAAACAAACTTGAAAGAAAGGAGAAGTTAATCGATGATATTTGTTCAAGCTAAACATTCTTTTAAATAGTAATATATTCTGTTTAAATTGTAATATATCCCAGATCGTGTTACAAGACAATGATTGAATAGATTCCTACAAAATAAGATATTACAATTGCTTGATTATAAAATTGTAATCAACAATTTTCTAATTTAAAAGATCAAAATTAATTAATGATGTTAAAGTAAGACTTAGAAACGAATTTACCGTCTCCTTCCGTAAAACTGGTTCTGCTGTGGTCTGTTTGAGATTCCTAATTTATTTATCAAACCAGTAATTTGGGGCTTTATAAACAGTTTCACACAGAACTAAGATAAATCATGGTTGCTAGCTCCATAGGTTCTTAATTTATCACAGTATTCATAGACAAAAATAACACCGCAAACTCTTAAGAACTTAAATCATTCATCATTTTTTAAATAGAATTACAGCTTTAACTACGTTATATATCTAATAAACACATCTCAAAGTCAGATACATTTTAATAGAAAACTCCAAAGGGTTATGGAGTCTTTTCTTTACACCAAAATACGTAATCATGTGTTTTGATGGATTAAGCCCTTTTAGCTGGATTTTCAACCAGGAAGCTGGTCCGTAAATCACTTTCTGAACATTTTGGACCAAAGGTACACAACAAAGAAACAGACTAACGCGAAAAGAATGACATGAAGGATATGGTTTGAACCACTTTGGATGATGCTCTTGTTCAATCTTCTTAAGTTGTTCTTCACTCCAGCTTGAGCCTTTATCATTGTCATTTGCTGCGTTGAAAAAGACAAAGCTAAAATATTAACAAGACAGTTTGACATTATCCTGTTAAAGAGGAGATAAAAACACTTATTACTACGAATGACATGCAACAAAAGCCAGCCAAAAGATTTATCCTGTGTACACTGTTAAAGACAATAAAGGTTCAAAAAAATATGGATGGTTTTCCTTTCCTTAACTTCTAAAGTCCTTCTTACCATTACAAAAAGCTGACCAACAATTTTCTGATTGAAAAACGTTTTCTCTCAGTTTGCATTCAGCTTTTAAAATCTAAAGAAAGAAATTTCAATCAAAAATTCATTTTGCCTGATGCCGGCAACATTTGGAAAATTGTAGTCATTTTTCTCTTGCAGGGAACATAAATTCACGGGGACAAGACAATACATTAGTGCCTCAACATGTGCCACAATCTGGAAGGAGATCCCAAATAATTAAGCAAGTATTATCAAGAATGATAGAACTAGTATATGTAATAGGCTATTAGAATTATTAGTAGTATATCTATGACACCTCCATACTACTATCAGAAGAATTCTATATAATAAAAATTTAGATGCAGACATATAAGCCTTGTCATATCATATTTAATTTTGTATCATTATTTATTTCACACTTTAGAATTCTGATTTTAAATTGAAATGAATTATCTTATTTTCTTTGATATTGATGGCTTTATTTTTTTTTCCACGTTTATTTTGTATGGAATGAAGAATTTGGACAGATTAACTTTTAAATTATAAATATAAACAACATCAAATTATAAAATTTGTATTGTTTGAATGAAATTAGCTAGTAAAAAATTGGATATATATAGTTGCATTGCATGTGTCATCTAAGAACCAAAACATGCCCTTTGCGACACACACGTCAGACAATATAAAAAACAAAACTGAGAAGCGGAAACTATCCAAGAAATTGTGTACCAGTTCTTCAAGGAAATTTTTCTGATACTTCACTTCTGTTCCTATCTCCTCAGCAACCTGCACCAGAAATATTGGAAGGAGGATAAGAACGAAGGAAGAAGAAATGGAAAAGAAAAAATATAGAACATGAGTTTTGAAACATGATATAGTCTCATCCAACTAGCTCCATGAAAGGAATAATTAGCCGGATATGGTTCAAGTATTCAACGAGTCAATATGCACTGATAGAACACCGTATAACTTGTAGTTGGAAACTGAACTTAATTTTTTATCATTGGAAACAGCATACATGCATCAATTATAAAATATTCTAGTAAATACTGTTATGTGGAAGGGGGAGAAAAAAGAATACACACCACAAGCATATTCATATGGCTCTCTTCATTGACAATTCCTTTGGGGGCCAAGAAGATGCACATTGCTAATCAAGATTTAAGTGACCTAAAAAATCTAGATGTTTTTATTTCCCCTTCCACGTTTCATGTTTTAAGGTGTAATCTAAAGCCACTGGTCGTTTAAGTGTTATTGATTGCAGAAAATGGTGCAAAACCAACAATCTGTTATATTATATAGTGGATAGCATTATGCACAACTGGCAGAGGTTGCATCTAGAGATTAAATATATGATATATATACATATAAAAAATTGTTTTATGTAAATAAAATAAAGCGCATAAAATTGGCACAATATTAACTAAAAAAATCAATTGGCCGGAGACTTGCTAAGGATGACATGAGGGTACAGGATGCATACCACAACCACAACACCCATGAAGGATGAAATAGGAAAACAGAGTGGCAATCGCAGATCCAAGAAATACTGCAATACAAAAGCACTATATAGAGGCTATCTGACAACACTAGCTAGTTTTCACAACTAAGGCTTTAAAAGATGGTCTACCACCGCCATTACATCAAGATATTTTAGGTTTCCTCCACATCGGCTGCATTTGTTTGTAATTTTTGAAATCTCAAAGACTGCTGCAAGATTGTGATCGCGACCACAGTTACATATTAAGACTTAGTTCACAACCCACTATTACTATCATGGAATTCAGAAAAATAAAAGTAGCACAGACAATGATTTTTTTAAAAAGGTAATTTTCCCATCAAAAGAAAAAAAAAAAAAAAACAGAACGTAAGGAGCTGGTACACCACCAAAGAGAAAGAAAACTAGAGAAATGGTGACCCCCACGATACAAGAACCACATTTTAGCCAATAGGCGATTACCTACAAGTTGACAAAAAACAAAGAATCATAGAATGAGAGAAATCACTATTAGCTGTAGCTCATCGTTGGATTGATTTATGCTGAAAAAGTTGTCCCCAACCCAAAATTTTTTGCTCTTCTTATTTAACCTCAAATTTTGGCTACTAACATGACCAGTCCAGGTGCTCTCTATCAAGGTTTTAAACTGTAGTGGTGGTCAAATATTCAATTTAATCAGGATCTGTGATGCTGCAGGAAAATACTGACAAAAGAGACCGATGCAGCTGCAATTGTGATCACCCCAAGACCTAAAAACCTTGACATTAAAGTTAAAATGGCAGCAGGGGACCATTTTTTAAAACCTTGCTCTCTACTAAGTTTTCATCCATCATAGCATGTAACACCTTCAAGTCTTCAACCAACATCTACTTGTTTAAATAGAAAAGAGTTCAATTTCCCTTAAAAACAATGAACCGGGCTTGAGTCTTATGAAATTCCATTTCTTCAAATGCGTCCAGTCCAGTCCAGTCCAATCCAATCCACTCCCTAATTCTGGTCGATCAGGTCTAAACGAATTTCTAAAGTGCTCAATTTATAAGAAAAAAAGTAAATCTTTTCGAAATTTCACACATGCCCAACAAAAACAAAGAAATAACAAGCACAGAGTGAATAAATAGAATACGAAATTAAAAAAAATGGTGGAGATACATACATGTCTCAACCTTCTAACTTGGCTATGAAGACCGGTAATTTCATCGTCCAAGTCCATGGGATCAATTCGTAATTGGATCTCCTCAGAAGCACTGACGGGTCGAGTGCTAAGCCCATCTCTGCAATATCCATCATATACAATTAACTGCATAGATATGATGAATTCGAAGACACAGCAGACAGACACACATACCTTGATCTGTAAGGGGCGGCGCCGCCGTAGGAAGAACCCACTCTGTGGGAATTGGCGGCCATTGTGGAAATCAGAAGAAACCTAATTGGGTTGGTGGGCTTTGATTGTTTCAAATTTTAAAGGGGAATGCGTTGTGCAGACACAGAAATTATGTGGACGAAGTTGAGGTGTTGAAGAATGAAAGAGGGAGAAATCTTAGTAGAGAAGAAGATGGAAGGAAGAAGGAAAGAAATGGGATTGTTCCAGGCAACTGATTCATCCATCCCTTCCAGAGTAATCCCATTCCCACCCGTTTTTAAGTTTAACATCTTTTAAGAAAAAAAAATATGATTTTTATTTTTTAATGTAATTATTTTTTTAAAAAAAATCCATTCAAATTTGAAATTTCTTCGTCTTTCCTTCTTTGGTTTTTCAGAAATATGTAAATTTTTTAAAATATTTAAAATCCTAAATAAATAAAAATATTAAATATTTAATGTTATATTAAAATAAAAATCTAAAATATATAAAATTACTAAAATATTCAAAATCTTAAATAAATATAAATTATAAATATTATAAAATTTTAAAATTTTAAAATTTTAAAATATATAAATTTTTAAAATATTAAATAAATAAAAATTTTAAATTAATTTAACATTGAGTATGCTTTTACAAACATAGATTTATAATGAAAAAGTAATTCAATATCATTTTGCCCTTCAAAATCATTATCTATGAAAAAAAGGGTATAACATTGATTTTATAACACACAACATCGATTATCAACTTAAAACCAAGCCAAAATCAATTATAGCAAGTGTCCAACATTGATGTTCACTATTTATTCTATTTATTTTTTTTGTGTTTATTCTTTTGTGTGCATGAATGTAAATCAGAAAAATTAGAAAGATAACAAATTTTAGCTGACTTTCCTCTCTATTATCTATAACTCATATTGGAAGATATTTGCATCTCGCTCGTCATTAAGTTTAAATAAATGCATACAAATACAAGCAGTCTTTATAAATTTGTCGAATGAATAGTAATTACTCGCATCAAACTTAATGTCAATCTCCTTAGAAGAAGGTGTGATGACTAAATTTGTCAAAAGAATAAGTTAAATTGAGTCAAATTCTATTTTTAAAAACAAATATTTATTTAGAAAAAAATATATTATTTTAATTTATTTTAAAAAATTAAATCACTCTTAAACATAAATATAAGTTATAATATTATTGGAATATATGTTTTAAAATAAATATAATCGCCAAAAGAATGTAATAAAATTTATAGAAGTTTAAGTTCATTGTTCACTCAAATTATAATATCATTTAGTTTAGCTCATCGAAATAATTATAATAATTATTGTAACAGAAGGCTTTAGATTTTTTATTTTGAATTATAAATTATAAATATTTTTATTTTTATAAGTACTAATCATATATTATAAATATTAATATTTTGAATCACTCTAAATTTATATAAAAACATGTATAATTTGTATTTTAATATTTAGATGTATTTTTTTTCATGTTAGGTATTGTATAGAATATTTTAAAAAATATTATTATTTACATTTGTGTTTTTTTAACATATTTTAAAAATAAACACTTGTATATTTATTTTAATATGTAAATTTTACCCGCGTTTCTTAAATGAATGATTATTTTAAATTTAAACAAACTAAAAAATGGTGAAAAAAGTGAGAGAAAAGTGAATAAATTTATTTTTAAAAATTAGTAATTTTCAATATTATTTAAAAATATTTTATCAACCATATTTTCTTTCCTCTTAACTATACATTAAATAAATTAATATGACATTTGTCCATTTAACAAAGTATAAACAAGCGGTGACATTATTTTCAACATAAAATTGGGTCATAGTAAGAGAAAACACGCTACAGAGTCAATTTAGCACGAGAATTGCGTTGGTAATGACAGAAACGATACATAATATCACAAAATTAATATTTCTGTTTCCTTTAAGCAATTATAGAATAAAATTACTTTTTTTCTTATTCTATTTTCATTATTCACTTTTACTTACATAAGAAATTGCGCAAATTTTTTCCTTATATGTAGCATTATATTTTATATTATTTTATATATTTACTTTGAAAGTAGAAAAAATACGTAATGAAAGGCCAAAATTTAATATGTTCTCAAAATTGTAAATTATGATACATGTCAACTTTTACTTCAATGAGTTTACTTTTAATATCTATTTGAATGAGTTCATTATAGTTTATTTAAATGTATAATATATCATAAGTGTTTATGTAACTGCTAACAAAAATTTATGAAAACAGTTTATCCTTTTGTGAATTATGTTTATTTATTATTATTAGGTATCCAATTTTTTATTTTTACCATATAAAAAACAAGATTTTTTAGATACTGCGCGGTCAGTAGGAAAAAATATTCTACATATTTTTTAATAGCTGGAAGTAATTTGATGAAGTCCCTTTTTTTATTATTAATATTAATGTGTATTTTCATTTATTATTATTCTTTTTATTATTAGTTATCCATTTATATTTTTTATTTTTATTTTTATTATATGTCCGTATTTTTTTTTTTTATTATATATATATATATATTTTTTTTATTTATTAAAAATAACTATAAATTTATATTTAAACATTTTAATTCATCATAAATTTATGTGTTTATGTATTTTTAATATCAAATAATATATTTGCATTTTTTAGTTTTATATTATCATATTTGTATTTAATAAAATAACTATAAATTTACATTCTAATATTTTAATTCATTGTAAATTTATGTGTATTTATATTTTTAAATATTAACATGCGTATTTGCATTTTTATTTTTATTATTATTATTATTATATATTCATATTTTTTATTTTTATCACTACCTATATGGTATTTCTGTTTATTAAAAGAACTATAATATATAATACACAATTTATTTTTATCATTTTTTTAATTATATTTCAAATTCTTTTAAATGTATTTTTTTAATGAAATGAATGGTTAATTTTTTTTTTAAAAATGGATGCATATCATAGGTTCTAATATGTAGGAATTTACCTAACAATATAAGAAAAATGAATGCAAAAGTATATTGGGTGATTTATTTTGATTAATTATGAGTAGAATTATTATTAAAAGAGTGAAGAAAGATAAAGTGTACTAAGAAATGGTATGTTTCAGGATTAACATAATATAAACCATTTCATATTTAGGCTCTATATCTACGTTTCTAATAACCAACTCAAAAAACTATATCATTCTTTTCTACAGCATTACCCTTCACAACTAAACGTTTAACTTTCAATAATCATATTTTTTTTTAAATAAATTTTTTTACATATGATATGGTTCCATTTATACCTATTTGATTTTTTAAAAACTTTTTATTATATGCAACAACAATTTTACTCTCTAAATGAAGTTATTCAAATAAATCTATATTAGTGTGATTTTTTTTTTCACATATACAATTATATATTTTTTTATATCAGATGTTATTTGAAACATTTTAGAACAAAATTTTCTTTTTAAAATTGAAATTGTTAAAGAAGTATTAATTTATTACAATATTCTTATCACATATTTTTAATGATTTTTTAATTTTATATATATTTTTTGCTTTTATATTATCATAAATTGTATCGTAAAAAAATAAATAAATATGATTATCTTAATTAATATTAGATAAATTAATTGATTTTTCTTAATTAATATTTTTTTATTAATATTTAACTTTTTAAATTAAATATATAGACGATTATATATATATATATATTCATTTTGTTTTTAACATAGATAAAAATTATGTCATAAAAATATATTTTTTAAATGCATATTGATTGAAAATTATTAAAACTCATTAAATTTAGTAAAATTGTGTTTATTCTGGTTAACACAATGATTTTAATTAAATCATTTTCTATAATGTAAAAAAAAAAAATCAGATCTTCATAAAGAAAATTATAAACTAAAATATGATAATACATAAAATAAAAAAGTGAAACATTTTACATAATAATTTTACTGATCAAATTTGAATTGGAGTGAAAAAATATTATTTTGTGATTGCACAGCTAAAATTAAATTACGAGAAATTATCACTTTTTTTTACAAATTTAGTATACAGCAATGATAAAAAAAGTTAAAAAACTTGAATTATAATACAGTGTAGTATGGAGAAAATACAGGTTCTATTATTATAATTTTAATACATCTTTAAGATATTTTAAATAAATTTTATTTATTATTTTTACTAAATATTTTATTATTATTAGGTTTTTATTATTTTTTAGTCAATATAGTTGTATAAAATTTATATTTTCTACTCATTAAAAATCGTTAGTTTTAGAATTTTTAATATTTTTTAGTCCTTACACTATTTTTTTAGTTTATACATTTAAAAAATTGTATAGAATAAAAAGAGATTATGGTAACATATAAAAGGATTAAAAAAACATTTAAGTATAGAACTAAAAGATAAAGTTTGTTTATATGTAAAGATTAAATGAGCAATTTAATATTATTTCAATATATATCCTGTTTATGTAGAAAAAGTTAAATATGCCATTTAATATATTTAGTCGTGATTAATTATCAATTTAATTTTAATAGAAATAATATTAAAATAATTTATATACCTTTAAAATTGCGGATGGATTCAAATTTTATGTTCTGCTTGTTTCTGTAGATTGTTTCTGCAATAGAAACACTCAGTAATACGAAATTTTCCAAAATTTCGTTCTAACCATTTCTCATGAATCCCAAAGAAAAAAGATAATTCAAAAGAAAGACATTCACTCTCAACTTCTTCACACAAATTTGGTCAAACATATTTAAAGAAAACTTTAGAAAATAATTTTTCCAGTACTATAGAATTTCATAAACACTATTTTTAAAGTAAAATATTATTAACTATTTAGTTAATTACTTTTTAAAAAATATTAGTTTATTTTTAATTAAAATAAAATAATAAATAATTAAATTTTTGCCAATTTATATTATTATAGAAATTATAATCAAATGTAAATAAAAGATTGTTTTAAGTTCTTTAAAATTTCTTTTTTGAAACAAAATTGAATGGAAATGGTTTGATGATATAATGTAAGAATGAGTTGCTGTAGTTAAATCCAAAGACAGCAATAAGACTCTCACACACCACAAGATTAGGAAACAGACATTCTCTTTCTTTTGAATCCATGGAATCTGATCCAATCAACGTCACCCCTTACTTCATCTTTTATTTTTTTTACAAATATTTTCAAAACAGACTTAAGTTTTAATCATCAATTTTTCTAATACTTTCCAACAATGAAAATATGAGTTTTACAACATTTTTTTTTAAATTAAGGTCAAAAGTGTGAGGATTTTAATAAAAAAATTAATCAAATCAACACTTCTAATTCACATTTATCTTTTTCTATACATAAATTTAAGTGATTAAAACATTTGTAATTTACATAGCACACTATTTTAAAATTAATATCATTATAATATATCCTTTTAATTTTAAATTTTAGAAAAAAATAATAATTTCTTAGTTTTCACCATGGTTTTATCTACCCGGAAAAAAAGTGGAGGTGGTCCACACGATGTTGAATTGAAATTGAAGAGACGCAAAAAGGAATAAGAGGAAATGAGGCTATAAATAGGTGTCTCCGCCACCACAAGGTACAAAAATATAGATTCGAACATATTCTCCTGCGCCCAACGAACCCTTGTATTTAACTCCGTTCAATCCTTGAATTCCGTTATTCCGTTAGGGTTGGTGAACAGAAAGAAGAAGAAAGAAAAAAATATGGGAAGCGAGGAGAGGAGAAAACCAAGATTGTTGTGCCTTCACGGGTTTCGAACAAGCGGAGAAATACTGAAAACGCAGATACATAAGTGGCCACAATCCGTTCTCGATCACCTTGATCTTGTTTTTGTAGATGCTCCTTTTCCTTGCCAAGGCAAATCCGATGTCGAAGGCATTTTTGATCCCCCTTACTACGAGTGGTTCCAGTTCAACAAGGTTCTCTTCCCATTCATTTTTTTTAGCTTTATTTTTTTAATTTATGCTATGGATAATAAATTTCACGTTCATGAATATAGGTATAGATCAAAAATACGATTGACTAAAAATCTATCAAATAATTCTTATTTTCTCGATGTAGCTTATTTTGTGAACTAATATTGAGATTCAGCAAAACTTGTTTTCTCTTACTAAATTCCTATTGTTTTCCAACTGGATTTGAAATTTGTGTTGAAAACTAGCAAATTTCAATTCTGAATAGAGAATATCATAATTTTGTTAGCAACCGTCTAAACTTTTGTGGCGAAACAGGAATTTACAGAGTACACTAACTTTGACGAGTGCCTTAAGTACATTGAGGACTGCATGATCAAGCACGGACCTATTGATGGGCTTCTTGGTTTCTCACAGGTAATCTTCTGCTTATTTTTAATTTTTTATTTTGGGAAAATAAGTCAAAGATGAAGTGAATATCTGAATCTACCCAGTTGTAACTTGTTGTGTGTTTCTATGGAATTTGTGGTGGATACATGAGACTTTTTGTTTTCAAAAAAATAATAGTTAAAGGATTAGTGCATATTTAGTGTATCTTTAGATGGTTTGAGGTTTTAGTGGTGAAGGATTTGAATATGACAAGGTGTTTGATTTTGACCAAACAGGGAGCAATATTATCAGCTGCGCTGCCTGGTCTTCAAGCGAAGGTATGTTTAAGACTGTTTTCTCAGTGATGCAATGAAAACAAAACACTATATTGAAAAAGTAAATATTTAATGATTGTATATAAACTGTTGGAGATAGTTTTTTTTGTTTTATTCTCATAAAAGTTTGAAGTACATAATTTATTTGTTTGCAGGGTGTGGCACTGACGAAGGTTCCCAAAGTGAAATTCATTGTGATTGTAGGAGGTGCTAAGTTTAGGTCACCTTTGGTGGTGGACAAAGCATATTCTTCTCCTATTAGCTGCCCCTCTATTCATTTTCTAGGTACCCACGTTGTCACCATCTATTTTATCATTCTTGTCTTTAAGTTTAAGAAAGCATATTCTAGCCCTCATTCTTGACTTAACAATGATCATCCAAATCAATTTCTTTAAGTTAATAAAATAGCTTTCTCTGTTGGGACTAGAACCCCACTTCTACCACATCAAGCTTCACAATTTAAACATGGTTGATTGTGTGTGCAAATATTGGGTTGCTTTCTAGCCTTTGACTTTGGTGTCAATTATGTTCTCTCAACTCAAGCATTTCATATGTCCTCATTGAATGTAAAACTAAAATCTCAAAAATAACTAATAACAGAGGGAGGATTTATCCAGAGCTATTATAAAATAAGTATTTCAAAATTTTGAAACCAAACTGCATGCTGCTAAAATTTTCTAATTGTAGATTTAATCACTGTAAAATAACTTTAAATCAGAATGCAAATTAATAAGCATGATTTTATAATTCATTTTGCTAGAATTTCCTATAAATTCTCAATTTCTACGACTGCAGGTGAAACAGATTTTTTGAAACAATATGGAATGGAACTAACAGAATCCTGTGTTGAACCCGTGGTAATTCATCATCCCAAAGGACACACAATACCAAGATTAGGTACTGATCATCTAAATATTTACCTATTTTATCTATTTGTATTCATGCTTGTACTTAGTTCTTAGTTAGGTAAATGTGTTTTATATTTTTTTTTAATTTTGTTAAAAATTGTTTTAGTTTTACTATTTAAGAAGTGTAGTTTAAGTTCTTGTATTTTATAAAATGTTGTTGCTTAAGTTCCTAGTTAGATGAAAATAAAATATAAGATTAAGGATGTAATGCCTCACATTTCAGAAATATAAAGATTAAAATCATTATTTTAATATCCAAAGACCGAATATATTTTTAACCGAATTTCGAAGAAACTAAAGTATATTTCATATTTTATTCATTTGCTCAGAAAAAGTGGTGTTGTGTATGAGTTATTGGTATGAATAGTTTTTTGTTTTCCTTTACAGATGATAAGAGCTTGAAGACCATGATGGATTTTATCGAAAGAATTAAGAAAGACGTCTCAAAATAAGAGATGGGTTTATTAGACAAGGAGCCATCGCTTCAAACTGATTTTTGAAATAATTTTTCATTATAACATTAAGCAATAGCATTAGTACTTGTACTTTTATACAATTTTGTTACTGTTTTTAGAGGTTGTCACAGCATTCACTCCCTTCTTCCCATATCTTATTGTTTTTTGTTTATATAGTCAATTTTATTCTCGGTTGCTGAAATAAATCAAAATTATTACAAAATTTATTATTATTTTCTTCGTTTACCATCAATAATATAGTTAAAGATTGTGGTTCGGAAAGTTAAAAATGTTAAATAAAATAAAATAAAAATAATTCAGGAAGAAAAAACACCAAAGAATGATAAATAAGTATATTAAAGAAAGATAAACCCAAAAAAAATATCATTTTAAAATATAAAATATCATTTTAAAATAAAAAATATCATTTTTTTTAATTTGAAAAAACTTTAAAAAAAAAATGTTGTACATTTAAATATATTTAGAAGTAAAAAAATAATGTCTGTTTTTCAATTTTTTTATTTTTTCCCATAAATTTAGTAGTATATATATATATATATATATTAGCTAATTATCTTTATTCTTAATTTATTTTCTATTTTAAGTGCTCCATTCAATATTCTATAAATAATATTTAAAGAGAATAAAAATTGCTTATAATAAAATTAAAAATTATTTATTTTATAATTAATTTTAATAAAAAAATTAATTTAATAATATATTTTGATTTTAATAATTAGTAATAATGATCTATAAACAATATATAATACACATCTATTTTACACAATTTCTTATAATTTTATCCTATTAAATAACTACCTTTTTAAATTTAATAACTATTCATAATAAAAAATCACTTACCCAATAAAAAAATTACTTGAAACAAAATTAAAATTATTTCTTTTTATAATTACTTTTAGTGAAAATATTTTTACAATTTAATAATATATTTTTATTTAAATAATTATAATTCATGATGCCTTTATCTTCTCTTTAAATCAAAGTTAAAAATAATGTGCAAGAGACTCTTATTTATAGGAGAAAGTCTCCCAAATGAGAGTGTGACAAGTGTCACCACCTTATCGGTGCAAATCCTCTTCATTGAGGAGAAGACATTTGGAGTCTCATGCCTCCCTTGCCTAGATTTCTATTTGCACCCCTCATTTACTATTTTACACTCAACTCTTTACTTTGGCCCAAAATACAAACTCCAAAACTTCCTAACTACTCTACACATTTTTTACAAGGCTAAGAAGAAGAAAAAGACTTTACAATCTCTTCAATAAGTCTCGATCTTTATCTATTTTCTTAGCCGAAAGTTTCAAGGCTGGATGGTTTTCATCACAGCACCTTGCAATTGACATATTTTACTTCAGTGGTAGACAAAACAATTGATTTTTGTTTCTTCCTTGACCAAGATTTGAGATATGGTTTAAGGAATTGAAAACTTTCACTAATGTTTTTCCTCTCCACACAATCTCTAGCGTAGTCTACGTTGCAAAACATTTCTAATTTGAAGCTAATATTTTTCTTGTAACTCAAACACAGATTCGTGGTTCCCACAAGATACCGAAAAATATGTTTAACAAATTAGTGGTTCCCACATTATGCATATTGTTAGACCTACTAGAAGTAAGATAGAGTAGAGATCCAATCATACCTCTGTAGATCATTTGATCTACTTTCTTACCATTTCCATCCTTGCTTATAATTTCAAATGTATGCATTTGTGTCTTCATAGGCTTTGTGTCTGGCGTGTTGAACTTCTTCAACAACTCCTTTATGTATTTTTGTTTATGTACTATACTTTCTTTCTCCCCATCATGCTCATTACAAATTCTCCCTACACCAACTTAGAAAAATCCTTATGTAATGATTCATTAGTAGCATCAAAGATAATATCATCTACACAAACTTGCAGTATCAAAAATTCTTTGTTGCGCTCATTCTTAAATAAGGTATTATTAACCTTTACTCTTTCAAAAGCATTTTTTAGAAGAAAACTGCTCAATATGTAATACCAAGCTTTAGGAGCTTGCTTAAGACCGTATAATGCTTTTTTATCACTAGTGCAAAAAGAAGAAAAGGGTACTCTTTATTTAGTGCGGCTTTTGCCCTACCCGCTTTCGCAAAAAACGCGGTGGCCTTTTTGAAATTATTTTGATTTACGAATGCGGCTATTTGTATAGTCGCACTTGTAAATCAAAAGCGCTTGATTTACGAATACGGCTATTTGTATAGCCACACTTGTAAATCAAAGCGTTTTGATTTACGAATGTAGTTTTACCTTTAGCTGCATTCGTAAATCTTTTTTCACCCTAAATTTTGAAGCGTGCCACACACAATTTCATATTTTCTTTCTCGTCTTTGCTTTTGTTTCGCGTTTGCACTATAAGTTCATCTCCTTCTACTGCATCTGCATTCCATTTACGCCAATGTAAGTTTCTTGAGCTCTCTTTCTTCCTCTTCATCTTCACAAATATATGCATAGATGTTTTTCGTTTTTCTTATATATGTTTTTTTCCTTGCATTGGTGGTCTCGAAGCACTATTTCGTTGGCTGACATTTGTTGCTCCGTTGTTGCTTCCCTATCCGTCGTCGCCGCTGCTGGCGCTGCTATGCCACTCTTCATGTATAAATCTTTTTTGTTTTTCTTACATTGTTTGGTTTCTTGCATTGTTTAGTACTCTTTCATTGCCTTCGTGGGTTCTTGTGGGTTTTTTGGGTTTGCTCCGTCGCTACTTCCCTGTCTGCCACCACTTCCGTTCTCGCTGTCGTTGTTGGCGCTCTCGTGCCACTCTTCATCAACGTTGCCTTCACACAAGATTGACGATGTTTTAAATTTTTTGAATTTTTTTTAATGTTTTGGAATATACAAGTGCGACTATAAGAAATACTCGCACTTATAAATGGTATTTACAAGTACGGCTATATAGCTGCACTCTTATCTCTTCGGTATACAAGTGCGTGCTGATCAAATGCGGCTATACAACCGTCCTTATAAATTTAAAATAGTTGCACTCGTTTTGTCTTTCGGCACCAGTGTATGTTTAAAAACATGAGTTAGATTGGGTATATCTTCAAGGTTGTTTTTTTTTTACATAAACTTCCTCTTTGATAAAACCATTTAGAAAAACATTTTTCACATCCATTTAATATAATTTTATGTTTTTGTAGGCAATAAAGACTAATAGTACTATTGTTTCCTCAAGACATGTAACTAGAGTAAAAATTTCAACAAAGTCTATACCTTATTGTTGATTGTAGCCATGTGCTACTAATCTAGCTTTATTTCTTACCACTTTACCTTCTTCTTCTAATTTTTTTCTAAAGACCTGTCTGTTATAATCACACTCTAATCAAATGGAAGAGGCATTAACACCCAAACATAATCGATTCAGGTCTTCTCCATGGTAAGAATCCAATCATCATATGACAGTGCCTCTTTAATATTTTTGGGCTCAATCTGTGATATCATGGTCACTTCAACTTCAATACTAAAAGAAGGTTCGGTTCTTATGTCATGTCTTTCTCCTAGAAAATGCTTATGTGGGTGTGAGGGGACATATTTCCATTCCTTCTAAATTGTCTATCTAGAGTGAGATGATGCAAATGGTTCTTCATTTGATGCATCTTTTAAATATGTTACCTCGCTTTCATTTGATCCCCTTATTACATCTACAAATGGATCAACATCTTTTTTTCACACTTGGCTTAGTAATATGAAAATTTCCAAAGTCATCTTTAAGATAAGACAGTTTTCTATCAGTCTAAGAAACATTGTCAAACATGATCTTTGTTGTTTCCTTAACAAATAAGATGAGAATCTTATACTCTATACACCTTTGAATTTTATGAGTAACCTAGAAATGTTTCTTTATCAACCTTGGAGTCAAAATTTCCAATTTGATAATTCGTTTTTAGGATATAGCATATGCACCCAAAGGAATGAAAATAACTTATGTTGGATTTTCGATTTCCCCACAATTCAGAGGAAGATGTTTTATAAGATCAATCTTACCAGTTTTATGTTTTGTACATAGCAAGTAGTGTTGACTGCCTTTGCCCAAAAGTGCTTACGTACATAATTTTAATAGAACATGGTCATGGTCATCTTTTGGAGAGTTCTATTATTTTGCTCCACAACCCCATTTTGCTAACGTATTCTCGGTGAAGATAAATTGTGGTGTATACCATTTGATTCCCATAACTTTTTGAAATTCACCATTTTTTAACTCAGTTTTATGGTAACTTCTTATGCTAGAGATATGGTAACCTTACTCACCTTATACTCGTTTGCAAAATATTTCAAAGTCATGGAATGACTCACTCTTTTGGGCTAAAAAGAAAACTCATGAATATATGGAATAATCACTGATGCTAACTAGATCATATCACTTGCCACCCAGACTCAAGGTTCTCGTTGAGCCAAATAGATCCATATGCAACAATTTAAAAGGTCTAGAGGTGGATACACAATTTTTTTTAGTTTAAAAGATTTTTTTAATTGTTTCCCTTCTAATAAGCTTCATGAAGAAGGTGAGTTTTTCAGGAGAGGTTAGGAAGAGCTCAAACATGATTTTCTTTAAAAGTTTTGAAATATGTTTTATATTTAAATGTCCCAATTTTCTATGCCAAAGTCATATCTTATCTTCTTTGGATACTAAGCAAGTGACCTTTTGTTAAATCCAAGAGATCAATCTCAGAGATTGTACTTTTGTCTAGTTGAGAAGATTGTATGTCTATTGGATGATGATACTAATCAGTTGTTCTTGTTAAAATATTTTTTTTATGTAAAGGTAGTAATAATTCTTTAAAGATATTTATTTTTATGTTTCTCCAAAGGTTTCTTCTTTATTAATCAAACATATATCTTTCATTTTGAATTATATTAGAGGCTTTTTTTCCCTTAAATTGCCTTAGTGTTCATATTTTGAAAGATATTCCTAAACACAAATATCTAAAAAATCCTGCTATGAAAAAAATTAAGATGCTTTTGCACAAATGGAAAGGTAGAATGCTAAGCATGATAGGAAGGACTCAATTAGTAAATTCTGTTATCAGTGGTATTGTTGGGTTTTCTTTCTAAACATATATATGACCAATTGTTATGCTTAGAGGAATTGAAAGATGAATTTGAAATTTTATTTAGACTGGGATTTTGCTTTAAGAGGTTTAGTCACTATTAAATGACATACTTTATGCACTCCCAAGGTTGAAAGTGGTCTTTGTATGATTAGTTTAAGTGAAAACAGTCATGCTTCATCTCTTAGATTATCTTGAGATTTTTTTTTACAGTTCTTTGAATTAGGTTGTTTTTTATGAGACATAAATTTATCACTCAAGATAATAAGATTCAAGCTAGAGATTCTTCTTCAACTATTTGGTATGGTATAAAACGTTTGCATATTGACACTCTAAAAAAAAGGATTAGAGGAAGTCGTATGAAGTGTCATACTAATATGAGAAATTAACCATGTATCACTCTCAACCACCATATACCGAATTCTAACTTGAGTGTCATAGTATCTTTTGTAGGTACGTCTAAATATCAATGGAAAACCAATGATCGCATAAAGATGTTTACCGACATTCAAAGAACCAAAGATCAAACTTAATTAGTAATTAGTGGAGGGGACCTTTCCGGTCCAAACAGAACACCTTTGATTGTTTATATTGAGATCGTTAAAATTGATAAATAAATTGTGGATATAGAAAATGAAAAAAAAATATTAAGATAAGTAAGCTTTTTTTAATTAGTTTTTAGTTTTTATTTAATTAGATAAAAACGTTATTTGGTAAGCAAGCTACTTTTACAATTTTTCTAGTAAAAATGTTACCTGAAATATGGTCTTTTAAAGTATAACTTTTAGTTTTTTTTTCTTTATTTATAAATTATTTATTAAATGTTTCCTTTTAATATTTTCTACCCAAGGTATGTTTTATTTTATATATACTTAAAAGATAAAATTCTAT
>Ga0123342_1005045_pt1 | contig 19551 bp, 15 predicted proteins | sample Turbeawhitnodule_FD_89960 | JGI IMG/M metagenome (GOLD analysis project Ga0123342, IMG submission 89960) | Root nodule microbial communities of legume samples collected from Mexico - Turtle bean Mexico white nodule | ecosystem: Host-associated > Plants > Roots > Nodule | place: Mexico: Nepantla... | reverse complement strand
TGTAAGGGAGAAGCCAACTGTTGACCTTGTTAAGGTAACAGATGAAATGAAGGCATTCAAAGCTTACTATAAGCTTCGTCTTGAACGCACCAACCAACGTCACTATGGTGCCCGTTTAAAGAAAGCTGCTGAAGCAGAGAAGGAAGACAAGAAATAGGGTCCTTGAGAAGCCAGTTTGTTATCCGTATTATAGTTTTGAGAAATTTTTTGTTTGAGATTCTGCACCCTTATCTTGGGAAGTTCGTCAGTCTTAAAAACGTCACTCAGTTTTTTGGTGAACTCAAGTTTGTTAATCGAATTAACACTTTTTTTTTATTTATTTATTTGATTTTATCTTCATAAGTCGAGTTTTTTAATTGCTGGTATGCTTGTTTTCCAGGCATTCAACTTGATCTTCTTTAGCTTCAGTGTTGTCTTTTGCATGTAGTATATCCGTGACTTGTTGCAAATTAATATATGATTCCTTATTAGAAAATAGGAAAGGAGCATGTTCATTTAAAATTATTCTAAATCAATTGGATACGTTTGCTACTAGTGAGACCATGATGGCAAATGACAAGAAGAAAAGAAAGCTATGAAGTAAAAGAGAGGTTTTATGATGAAGAAAATTCATTGTTTAAAAGTATGTCAGTGTTACACAGTAATTGTATTTAGTATAGAGAGCATGTAAGAAGTTATTACAGTTAAATTGTAACAGAGCAACAACTCCTAACTGATTAAGAGTTACACAATCTAATATCTAACCGTATATGCATTATACGTATTAGAATCGTATTTAAAGGTTACAACCTTCAAATTTCATCTCCATTCCAATTATTCTTCACCATTGGACCTGTGGGTCCTTCCTCTCCCAGCACCTCACTTGGCAAACTCCTCAAAATCTTTTCCAATGCAGATTTTAGATTCTTAGGCAAGAATTTCTTAATCTTCTTCAGCTCAACATCTATATTATAATCTATTTTAGGACCCCATTCCCTGAAATAGTTCAGCCAAGGAGGCTCTATAACTGCAGACCCCAAATACTCACCACAAACCAATTCAAATATCCCCAAATCCATAACATTGTTACCTTTAGCAGTATCATTCCTTATGCCTATGTTATCTTCCCCTTGCAGATTTAGGCCAGCATGTGGGTATGATGCATGGCCATGCAAGGAAGAATAGAATAGTGGTTTGTTGCCACCACTTTGGAACTCAATCTGTGAGGAATCAACCCATGTACCTTTGCTGTGTTGTGAGAAATAGACCTGCCATAGTTCACCACTAAAGTTGCTTACCCTTAGGGTCACATGTTCCCAGTCCCCAACATGTTCACCTATTTTCCCCAATTGAAAAGAAATTAACTTAACTTTTGCTCTTGAAGGGCCATTGAAAGGGTAGAAGACCCACATTGCAATATCAGTGAAGGTTCCTCCAAGCATTGGTTTCACATGTACATAACTTTTGGCACTTTGCAAGTTTCCTTTCTTGACCCTCTCTTTGTTGGCTGCATCAGCAGGCAGGTCCAACCAATAGGCACCATCATTGTTATGATCCTGAGGCAGGTTTGTGCCGTTTGTTGCTATTGGGACAGGATTTGACTCTTGCGCTTTCTTATATAGTAGTGCTCCATTAGAGAAAAACCAATCCACAGAAGATGGCAAGTATTCTTCACTAGGATGCAAGCACATAGTTGGAGAGTAAACTTGGAGTATTGCCTTGATTTGTTGTAGATTAGGCATGTATTTTGAGATGGTTTTGGTGTTCTTCAAACAAGCAATAGATAGAGGGTTGGTACTCCCATTTTGAACAACAAAGGTACCTACTCTAACACCAGGAGCTTGAATTCCCCTATTGCTTGGTCTAACATCATAAATACTGAAGCTGCCTGATTCCCAAATCAATGAATTTGTCTCACATTGGTCAGTGAGATCTGACCTGACACACCTGATTTTGTCAAGGGAAGGCTTATCTGATGTGGTGGTGACAACATGCCCTACAGCTTTATATCCATCAGGTGCTGTTGGAAGCCAAACATAAATAGGACCATCTTGGCTAATCTTCATAGATGCACTGTTCCATACAAGTGTGAAATCAATTGGTTGTTTTAGAGTGGGGTTTCTTGTATTTGGGCACACATCTTTTGCCGCAAGAACCCATCCAAAAAGTGGCTTGTTGTTGGGTTGGCTGTAGCAACCCAACATAGAGAAACCTTGAGGTATTGATGGTTCAAACATGGTGAAACCTTGATTGTCCGGTCCACCACCATATGTGCTCCAAACTTTGTTGAATGTTGATATCTGAGACACCTGTAGTCCACCCAGGTCAACTATTCCAGTGGCAAAATCACCACCTACATGTCATAGTTTACCACTTGCAATGATCAGCATGCATTCACTAGACTATATATCACAACAAGGAGAGAATATGTTATGTTATGACCAATAAGTGAATGACATTATGCATACCTGGAGGCCAAGAAGATTTTGCAACAGGAACAGGAAGCTTGAATGTTGTCTCAATGGGAAGGGATTGTTTTTTCTTGAAGAAATTCCCTGCACAACAACATGCGGTTAAACAATTATCCATGGTAGAGTTTTTCACAGAAGAATGAGTGTGAACATATGGAGAATATGGCTACTGTATGATATAGTGATTTTAGCAAGTGGTGTTGGTATATTCCTCGTGGGTAATTTTGAAGGTAGAGGACATCATATATATATGTAAACAAAATACTATGGTAGTCCCTAGGATGTGTCGTACAAGGAAGCTAATATGGCTACATAGACAAGCGTCTAAACATTGTTCAACATCACTTACACACCAAGTAGTTGTTCATTAAACAAGTGACTTGCTTCTCTTGTTTACCTTTACATCCCTTTTCGTAGGGGCAATGTCAATTTGCCTATGTGAATGATGTGATCTTTTATGACAGAGTATTGTGTTTGTCATGGATATATAAGTGTATAGTTATGTTGATTAAAGTAACAGTTAATAAATGAAGAAATATTGAATTGATGTAAAAATGGTTAATCCAGTTATAAACAATGTCCATAATTGCTGCAGCTTCCACGATCCATGAAAAAAATATTCAACATAAATCTCGAAAATTTCAAATACTTACTCTCCTCTTTCTTCTCAAATTGTCAAAGATGCTCGAATTCTATTCAAATGGTATTTTTTTCAGATCTGCATCTTCATGTAAATAAGTGCAAGTCAAATTTTTAAAAAACAAGGAATAATTCTTTCTAGCATTTGTCTCACATTCAACAAACTTTGATTTATCAATGCACAAATAAAACATCTTATGCCTGTTGGAGAAACTCATTTTTCTTTGACATCAACACTTCCTCCTCCTTTGCTTTATTCAGTTTTCCCTCTAAATGGCTTTTTTCCAGAACTGTTCCAGCCTTGAGTGTTGCATTTGTTTTGTGTCATAAAGAGCACCTTCAATATTTTTTTTTCCATTCTTGGACACACTATCCATTCAGAAGCTTCTAAGGCATTAACAAATTCTACCTTGATATTTTAGAAAAGAATATTATTTTCCAGCAAGTTTTTACTCGAACCTTTGAAAAACAAACAACAGTTATCTCTACAACTTGTTGGTCAATAAGTTGCTCACCAAGCAATCTAATTGTGTAACCACCTTAAAAAGTTTGTTCGAAAAGTATTTGGCAGATTCAATTTCTTTCATTTTTGTGTCTTTAAACTCTCTTCTCAAGTTCAAAACTTGCATTCTTTTTGTTCTTTTACTTCCTTAGATGGCCTCCTATAACTTATCCCATGCCTCTTTTATAGTTTTAAGAATCAAAATCTTGATAAGTACATCATCATGTAGTCTTTATTGTTTATTAACAAGTGCTTTGGCTTCTTTTGCCACTACATCATTGTGACTTCTCATTTAAGCTACTATTGGGTCTTCTAGTAATAAAGTTGAATTGTTTTTACTACTGAATCCTACAAACTTTGAGCTCTGATATATGTTCTTCTTTTTGCAGTCTGAAAATGGTAGTTTTCACCTCCAAATATAGGACATGGAAGTAAATAACTAATGATGGAAACTCATTTTTGTGTTTTGAAGGTTTTTTTCTTGCTTTTCTTAGTTATTTTACTCTATTTTTCGTTTTCTCTTCCTCACCTTATTGAGCGTACACGACAGTTTCTTGAGTGTAAGGTAAGTCTTTTTTATACGTCTCATACTCTTATTTATTCATTTGTTTTTTCTGATTAAAAAAAAATCTTAAAGATAAATGAAGTTCTTTATAAATTAATTTTGCACTCATTCTACACACTTCGTAACTTTACAATAAGAACTTGAATAGAAAAACTATAAAATTCCTAATTGGGTCCAACAAAAGTAAACATCATGAACCACACCTGCATATAACCTCTCTTCTAACACAAACAAATTTTAACTAACCTTACAAACAAAATACAAAACTACAGAAGCATTAAATCACAGCTGAAAAATAAACAATTTTCCATATTCTTGAATTAAAAATATAGAATAGACTAATCAAAGTCTCCCAGGTGCAAGTTTTAAGGTTGTAAATTGTGGTATTGGTTGTTGTTTCCCCGTGATTCTTGATGCCATGAAGAGTTGTGGATGAATGCGGTTGCACTGTGGTGGTGAAGACCCTGCAAAATTTAATGTTGCAGACCATTTTCTAAAGCATTGACAAGTGCCATCTTCACCACCTTCAGTTACATCATAATAGGGCTTCTTCTTCTTCTTCTTCTTCTTCTCATACTCGTGAGCTGGAATGTGATGTGACACTGAAGTTCTTCTTTCCATGGTTGCTGCTTTTTCTAATGCCTTTTGGTAGGCTGTGATACTATATTTGTGGTTATACAAAACCTTGGTGATGAAATAGTATATTGCAACCACTAAACCAGCTAAAACCATGGCAGTTACTATCACTACATTCAACAAAACCCTTATATTAATCGCCATGTTAATGGATGTTTGAATTGAGTCCGAGTCTATAAAAAGAAACTAAAACCAGCTTAGCTGCTACATCAATCATCTTTTTTTTTATGACGGTGAATACAACACACCCTTTTTATATGTTTAATCTCTTTGTTCTCCACGTTTTGATGTAAACTTTTTTGTTTTTTTTTTTCTTTTTCTTTTTCTTTGAATCACATACTTTCATTCTCAATTTTTTTTACGTGGAAACTTGATAGATTGAAGTAAAACAAAAGATGACTACGAGGCTACAAGATTCCATTATTTTTTTATTATATAATAAATATGGTGTCTGAATTGAATATAATATAATTTAACATAATTATTTCAATTTTTATTCATTATAACAAGTAAAATCCTTAACTACCAATATGAAGCGTATTAAAAACCATCATCATTATAAAAAAATCATTAAATAAAAATCAATTTTAAAAATAAAAAATAATTAATTTTGTTATAATGATTAAATTAAAAACTATTTTACAAATTAAAAGTGTTTGATTTCTAAATTAATTTCTATTATTGATAAATTAAATTAGTATCTAATTAGATACAAAATTTTTAACTACCAATTATTTAGATTCTAAATTTTGTAACAAAAATTTTTGGTAGTTAATTAGATACTAATTTAGAAACTATTTATCAATAATAGAAACTAATTTAAAAATCAATCTTTTTTTAATTTTTAAAATAATTTATAATTTATTTATTATATCAACTAATTATTTTTTTGTCTTAGTTTCTATTTAATGATTTTCTTTTCTTGTAATAAGATAAAAAATAAATAAAGAAAAAAAAGTGTTGGAGAAAGAAAATTAAACCTTGTGCTTTGTATATATATATTATCCAGCCTATTATTTTAGCTGTGATAAGATTTATCGGACTCTATGATTTTAACTCAATTCTAGGTTCACGGCTTTGACTCAATTTTCTGGTTATAGTATCTACATTCTAGATTTTTTTCATGAAAATTGTGTAATTTACATTATTTATTATTTAGATAGAAAAAATTTATTACTAATTTAATTAAGTTGTGTCTCACCCAAGAAATGGTGATGTAGAGATAATGGTAAACGATTAAAATTATGACGTAAATTTATAATTTTATTTTAATTTATACTAAAGTCATATATAAGTGAGTCAAATCCAAGACAAAATTTCAACATTAATTTATAAATTTATGAAAGTTGTGTGCTAAGATTTTACATTGATTCTGTAAACATAAAAGTTATAATCAAGTTATAGGAGAATTCTGTAAACATAATAATAACATTAATTTTTAATAGTGATCGAATATCATAATAAAAAATTTATTTTAATTTAGTTGAAGACTTGGTCTTCACTAATGTCTAAAACATGTGAAATATATATTTTTTATTCTGATTAATGTCTTGAGTCATTGATTGATTTGTATGATGTTTATAAAAAAAATTATTAAGAGATCTATATGATGAGTAGAGAGAGATTTTAATAATTTGATTGTAATGATTTATCATATAGTTATTTGTTACACAGATTAGAAAAAATATACTTAGATTGATTTTTGTATAAAGATTGATATATTTTTAAAATATTTCTTATTTATTGAATTGTTTTTCCTTATAAAAAAAGTTGTGTTGATTAAACTTGCCTAAATCATTTTCTTTTTCAAATCTATAATAAATTATTGAACTTGCAGCATTTACTTGAAAACACACATTGTATTAAGAAAATGTTGTTAATAAGTGGCGCTTAGCCATTTTGAAAGCGAGCAATTTGCCTGATATCTATCATGTGATGCGCATTGGACGCAGCGGAAAAAAGCTCCGGCGAAGGGTGGTCCACCGCCGGCGAGGGCGTGGCATGAGCACGGCAAACGGGGCAACTGGAGCTGGAAGAGAGCCACGTATCAATGCAGGCGACGTGGAAAGAGTGCATGCACTCCGGCAACGTCCTCAACTCTTCACCCTCTTCGAAGTCCCCCAAGCACACGGCGCACGTGCAATCTTCGTCGTCTTCGCCCTCCGCCGCCACCTCATCATCGGTTTTCTTCTTCTTTTGGTATGTGTGGATCGGAATGGGGCGTGGCGGCAGCGAAATGTTAACGGCGCGTGGTTGTTGTTGTGGTTGTTGTGGTGGTGGATTTTGGTTGGTGACAGGAAGACGGTTATGAGTCCGACAAAGGATAATGAGATGGAATATTGTGATGCCGAAACTTGCTGAACCCATGGCGATTAGTATGCTTCCCACTGTGCCACTCAGCACAGATTCATCATGCTCCATTGATCACTCTCACACACAAATGCTCCATCGCTTCAATTCAACCCTTATATACAACCTTCTTCAAAAAACAATTTCAGAGACACAAAAATGTAATTGATAAATAAAATTAGTTTTTTCATAAATAAAATTTTATTTATAAGTAGAAATGTTGGGAGATCATTATTAGGGAAGAAGATTGAGAGGTCGTAAGCATGATAAAAACTAAATCAAAATATATAAATAATAAAATATTTATCAAAATTCAATAAATAGACTCAAAATATTTATAATACATTTAATAATTACAAGGTGTGGAGTGTAAAAATCCAATTAAGTCAAAAGTAGATTGATTTTATTTTATAATTGAAGAAACTAATTTTAACTTTATCATCGGAACTCCTTACATGTACATATATCTATCCGAGGGTAGCCTAACTAAGTAAGACAAGTGAGAGTCCATATCCCCAAACCAAGAACAAATCTAAACATAAACCTTGTAGCCGAAAGTCCAAGATAACAGTGAAAGTCCAAGATATCAAGAAGAAAAAAAGACGACTAATTATTTTTAAGACCTTGTAAGAAGAAATATCATTTTTCATAATATATAAAAGTAAATATATATATATATATATATATATATATATATATATATTCCAAGATATTAAGAAGAAGACTAATTGTTTCTAAGACAAGAAGAATTATTATTTTTAAGTAATTACTTATATATATAGAACCGGCCTAAGGAATAACAATGCTATAGAATCCATTTTGTTTTATAAACGGTGAACACAAGGAATTGTTCTTGTTTCATGTTTCTTATCAATGGAATACCAATTTTCACATATCTTATAGGAAATGGTAATCCACCAAGATGATACCTTCTTTATTACTTTCTTGTCAAAAAATTATTGAATGCAAAAATATCATTCTACTGTTTTAAAATTATAAAAATACATTTAATTTCCTAACTGTGTTGAATGCTTACATATAAAAATGTTATAAAAATATATTTAATATTTATCATACCAAAAAGTAGAAATATTGGTAGGAGGATTTAATGTTATTCATCGTATAAGATTTTACTCTCAATACTCAAATATAAGCAAAACTAATTAATTTTACACTAGTTAAAAATTTAATTAATATTTTATTTCTATTATCATATTTAAAAACAAACATTTTTATTTAATTATTTGAACTTGCCATCAATTATAAAAATATTTATTAAAATTGTATTTTTAATTAAATGAAGCGTAATTTTAAATGACTTAGTTATTTGGTTAAACTTAAAACAAATACTTCTTAAATAAGTAATTCTTTATTCAAAGATACTCTCACTGATAAAAATACATGCTATTGAGACAACAACCCTCACTGCTCAAATCCATTTTCTTTCAGCCCACTGTTACTAATCCCCTTTGGTACCAACATTGTGCAATTCAAAAACAATAATCTAACACCCTCTTTCATTCCGCATAGGAAAGAGTAAAACAAAGCTTAATATCAAATATGTCTAAAAGATATATATTTCAGCTATTATAATCCTACTAATTTATTATTATATTTATTCATTTATTTATTTCGATACATAATATGTTAATGTTGTTGAAGTTATTACAAATGCGTTTATGTGCCCGCTCAAGTACAACAGTTGCTTAGTGCTAACAATTTCCTTCAAAAGGACAAACACTAAGCTTAAAAAAATGAATGAACTTTATGTACTTGTAGGTGAATAATGCATTATCAAATGAATTTTACAGAAAATCCGTGGCTTTCAACAATGTGGAGGGCAGAATCAGCACTGCTCTCGTACAGCTCCGGCATTGTTGGGGTTTGAATGACAGAAATTTTCAATTTCCTGGTCATTCAAATTATTAGCCATGGATACTTGATATGTATTCCACAGCTCAGTAACATTATTCAAGTAAGTTTTGAATTAAACCACCCAGAAAATTTAGCCACTGATATGATATTATGATACATTTTGTGTATCAATCCATGGCCAGGTTCCTGGATAGAGGTAATCAACCAATGGTAATCTGATAATGTCGAATTAGATAATGGCTCTAGAAACTCACACCTTTCTAAGATGTCCGGTGGAGGTGCTCCATCAACTAGGTTACCCTTTAGCTTTGGCCTACCATTGGTTAACTCGACGGGCACATTGGCTGAATGAACTTGAAGATGTGAGGGAGAGGCACCTGGGATCACCTCTTGCTTAAAGGGGAGAGCTCTTGCGGATTGCAGACAAAACTCAATCCACTGATGGATTAATGGGGACGGTCCCCTGACACGTCCACCAATCCGATTTGTTTCAATCCTAGATGCAGCCGGAATTGCCTGGGAAAACAAAAACAGAAGCAGAAAAAAGTCAACAAATAAAATTCTAGACGCAGCCATCATTGAATAGGTATATCTGAATCCCATTCTACTATCAACAATTTCCTTTTGCAGTACTGCGAGGGTGCCACTACCAGTTTCCAGATACCATGTTAAATCATTCCACATAATTTTTTAAAGCCATTAATCTATCAGATATGAAACCTAAAATGCAAGATACACAGTAAGTGAAATACCCAAAGATCTGCCCATAAGCTCGCTCCAGACTTTGGAACAACAACAGCCACATCAGACAGGCGTTTAGCGGCAGGAATAATATCACTACTCCATCCAACAGCTACCCACACGTCTCCAACTCCAAAAGCTTTTAGATAGTTTGAACTATCAAACAGTCGAACCTACAAATACACATAAAAAGAATAGAAACTTAAATTATTGTTTGGAAAAGAAAAAAAAAAAAAGTATTGTGTCAAGTCAAGTATTGTTCTGTAAAACTTTCCACCACTGTTCCAATAAGAAAACAACAGCATCAGTAGAGAGATCATCCAATAACAATACCTGTTTTGCGAGCAGAGCCAAATTATGTTTAACAGCGTCTCTCCCACCATTTACTTCAGCATTGATGTCAATTGTATTATAGGAAGTCCCCATATACTTCAAAACTGCACCAACAACTTCTCTAGGAGAATCAACCATTGAAATCCTCCCGGCAAGATCAGGCCGCCAAAGATCTGCCCAGTCCTGCAATTTCAGTTGATATACTCACATAACACTCTACAAGGAATTTACATGGTCTACTAAAAACAACGTACCTCTACAGGAGCCAACTTATGCTCTTGAAATTTATTTGTCTTGTATGCTATTACCATGCAGCCCCATCGATATGGAGCAGCCCATATATCACCTTTAGGATCTATTTCTCCCTCAGAGTTCCTGCGTAGGTATACCTGAAACTTCGTTAGAGAGTGTAACGTATGCTATCATGATACAACCCAAAAGGAAAACAACTAACTTAACATTGTATATGCTATAAACCTAGGCAAATGCAGCAAAAATCAAGGATATATATATACCATTACCAGGTTCTTACTATCATGACCATCTAAGATACATTCCAAAAAGGATAATAATTAATGAGTTGAGGTGATATATTTATATTTGTAATTATAAAATCAGTGTAGTGATGTTTTTGTACCACATAAGCGGCTCATTTTTTATAAATATCCAGGTAGGTATCATAAAATACAATGGCTACTCTACTGAGGTTCAGAATAAATAGCTGTGTCAATATGTATAGCACTACAGATACTTCTCTGCCCAATACTACCCATACTCCGTTTCACTACTTTTTATTGTGATAGCTTATCCATTTTATACTTCCTCAGAACTTCAAATGTTTTCTATTAACCCTATTTCACATTCAGGCTTCCACCTTTAGCCCCAAAATTATTTTTTATTTTGAAAAAAAAAACGCCGTAGCAACAATAAAATCTTGTCCCCCTTTTGTGGTTTAGAGTTTCAATTTTTTGTTCCAGATCTTTCACTCCACTCTGTTAGATCATTAAATAACATATTATTATAAGATCGAAAGGCCACTGCATTTCAATGAATTCAAATGGAAGAAAGGAACAGTTGGCTGAAAGGACAGGTAACAGAATACAGAGGAATAACCGCAAAAATAGCAAGGGTAACTACCATCATAGGACTAAGCCCTTGAAAGAGAGATGACCTCTCATAACCACAACAACCCCTTACTGTCCAAACTTCCCTTTTGTTTCCCCAAATTCCCATTTAACCTCACTCCCAACAACGTTCCTCTGTGGTAGTGTTTTGCATCCTTTTTTCCTACAGCTTCCCAACTCCCCTCTTTTTTGGCTGCACCCCCTTATATTGCAAATAACTACACCTTACACCTTACACCTACCCCTACAGTCTTTTTCTCAAAATAAGGTATATAAGAACTCTCTCTGCTATGAAAGGAACTCACAAAAAATCTACTGTGATACAAATTCTGTCAGTTTAGCACAAGCATAGAAGTATGCAGACATAATGAGCATTTTACAAATATCTCACATAACCAAGCGTACACAAAGCATTCAGAGAAGTTCGATGTCTTGGTTTGCACCTATATGGCTTTTAAAATGAAGATATTCATATTTCATACATGCTCGTCGAAGTATGCAGAAACATCAAATTTAAGATGAAATAAGTTCAAGAAATCAATGCTTTTGTTATAAAACAAGCATAAGACCAGTCTTGAGAGACAAGTTCGAAGGTGAAGAAAGATAAAATACAATGTTACCTTCCATTTGTCATTTAAGCTTTTAAACCACTCCTGATCTTCTACATCTCTTATTGGCTCAATTATAGCCTTATTAATAGCAGATTTGAGCCATGAATCGCCAATACCAACAATATCTGCTGCCAAAGCAGATGCTGGACCAATTTTTCCTTTTGTAAAGGGAATTGTTAGGTCAGAAAAGATGCTCTCAAGACTTGCATAATACTTCACGTTAAACTTCATTCTCCTCCCTTGACAATTTATAAAGTCCTAAATTAAAGAAAAAATTAACATGATTAAATAAGTTAAAGCAGATGTAGATTAAATTAATTTAAAAACTATAACTTGCTTAAAATAACATGGTAGATTCACAGGACCTACAATATGAAATTGCGTATACTCACCCAAGGTAATCAAACTCAAGATTCTATTCAGACTCAGAAAGGGGATACAAAATCATAAAACGGGGAATCATAACACAGCTTAAAATTCTACAGGACATGTAAAATTCATATATATGCATATAAGATAACATAACATAAGACAAAAAAACACATGTAACACACCAAATATTTAATTAGGCTTAAATTTATAATCATAGATCAATAAGCATATGAAAGTCAATGACTAAACCCCATACAAAAAAAAACCCAATTCACAAGTCATAAATGACAAACATAGAAGTTTAAAATATTGTAGTAGTGCCGAGTGACTACTCCTAGTACAAAACACAACACTTGAACACCTGGACTAGAGCTCTAAAATAGATCATCCAAATTAAAATCGTAACCACTCAAAACATCCTCGTTTCTTCCACTGAAAGAGAATCAATGAACCACATAAACAGAGTAGTAGAAGCAGATTAACCAAACAGAGAACCGGACAACCTCAAGAATGGCAGAGAAGAGCTCGGGTTGCAGTGTTTCATTCAACACTTTTGGGGCTTTCGTAAGAAAGGAGGCAGACTTTGTGGTAGAGGTTGAAGAAGATGCAATGATGCCAGGTTAGCAAAGGTGTTTTCCTCTGTTATTAGTGTTACGGTTACAAAAAAAAAAAAAGGTTTTGGGGTTTGGGATTTTTAGGCTTAGGTTTACAAAAGCACAAAACAAAGAAGAAAGAAAGAAACTTGGCACACAGCAAAAAGTTGGCACACAAAACATGATCCACACAAAGTCGGAATACTCTTCAATTCCACCACTTTTACAATTCAACATGGTGAGTCTACCGATTCTGCTATGCAGCGATTCTGAGCATGGACGAACTCGCTAGTTGGAGCACAATTCTGACTACAATGATCTCACCAAATAAACTGTTAATTGATGCTAGAGAAGAGTTTATAACAAGACATGATATTAGGATTTCAGAGAACTTTTGAGGAAACAATACACATCCAGATGGGAAAGAATACAAAAAGAAAATTCCCCGGAAAAAGCAAGGAGAGAAAATAAAGTGCAATCATAATGTAACAGGGTAATTCATAACAGAAAACAAGGAATATGTGTCACAAACCTTGATCCATGAAGGAGGTATAGAACCACGAAGAGCAACAACTTTCAGGGGAACAGTCAACGCAAATGATTTAGATTTCCAGGTATTAAAAGCTTCTTCTAATTCTCTATCTACTGTAGTTTCTTTGTCATCTTGTTTTCTTCCATCATGATCGTCTGTGAACATTAAACCACAAATCAAAAACATCAGCCAACCCATTTAGAGAGGGTGATTTTCTTTTGTAAAACTTCATGCAGTTCACCCTCGAGCAGAAACCTTAGACACCAAGAAAGAGGATAATTATGAGAGTATATACCCATAACCAAGGTAAGCGGCTATCATTATGACTCTTCACAACCTATATGAAAACAGTCAAGACAACTGATAGGTAGCAAGTGCTATTTGAATTTAGTACAGATAGAATTAAAGAAAAAGAAATCACACTATCAGGGGACATTTTTCATAATTATTAGGAAAAATAAAAAACGAAAAAATAAAAAGCATTCAACTTTTACAAGATTAAAGAGAAAGCTAAAAAAACACGCGAGAAAGCAGTAACCACCGAATCAAACAATAACATATCAGATAATAGAGAGTGTTGGGCTTCTTAGAAACCTTGAACAGTTTGCTCCTCTAGAACAACGGTAGGACCGGCAGGTAGAGGCGGCGGCGGCGGCGAAGAGGCCAAGCACAGGCGAACGCCGAAGCAGAGAAACAGCACGGCGGAGGCGGCGAGGCCCGCAAAAGCCTTGAGAGGTTGCGTTTGCGGAGGTGGCGAAGAAGCAGAGGCAGTGGGTGAGGGCGGCGAAGCGCGTGAGGTAGTTGGGTGAGCAGAGAATGAAATTGTTGGCGAATGAAATGAGGATAGGGATTTGGTGGATGTGGCGGGGATTATGAGAAAGGGATTGTGATAATAAGGGTTTGGGAAGTGATAAGGGTAACGCGGTGAGCATAGAGAGAGAGAGTGACGCGTTTGTGGCAACAATGCCATTGTTGAGTTTCCGACAGGGTGGTGGAGGCTACCGTGGGATTTCACCGTCACGAAGCGTTTTGATTTTTTCTATTTGTAACCTACTGTTGACACTTTTCATTTTTATTTCTACCCCCAAATAATGAAATCATATCTTTATTTGATCAACCTTGAACACTACAACCACTTCACTATCCCCGGACCTTCTTCACAAAGCTTTTGTTTAAACAAACATTAGTGTTTTTACCGAGACTAAGATGAAATTTCAAAGAAGTCAAGAAGCTAAATCCTATAGAGAATGGGTATCGAGTTTGTTGAGAAATATTAGTGCTTTAGTAAAATTAGAGAAGTTTTAAAAATATTAATGAGTAATAGAAAAGAGATTTAAGGGAGTAATTCGTGTGAGACTTATGAGACTCGCACACGTCTCTTAAATGAAATGATTTGTTCGTGTCGAACACATGTACGGTTCTAACACAATCTTAAAAATAAGAAATACATTCATTTTCTAAAAACTCAAACTTATTGTATAAATTTTTATTATAATTACATTTTTTTTTAAACTAGTCATAAGAAACATCTTTTTGTTATAAACAAATTAAAACATACTTGTACATATAAATCTTTATTGTCAATTTATATAATTCATAATTATATAATATATAGTTTTGTGTTCTCGTCTCCTACATTTTAGAGATTATACGTATTTTTGTATATGTGTCGTATTAGTGTCTATGCTACATACCTTATAAGTGTATATTTATATGTCTTTGAACCTATTTTTCATTCGATCGGTTAGAACTAAGTTTGGTACATATATCTTAGTTACTTGGAGGTGGGTAGTATATCTCCAAATATTTTCAACAGCAAAAATATTTTTTTATAATTAAATTTTAATTTTAAAATAAATATTTTCCTTATACGGACTATCTCTTATGCGGGACAGGTCAGTGAAATAAGTCTGCACTCATTATATAAGACAAACCAACCCAACTCGTATTTAAGAGACGGACCTATACATGGCAACTCAACTCATTACCACCCTAGGATAACCTTGGCTCTCCAACTTTATTGTTTAAGTTTTTTCAATAACAATAGTTTTGTTTTCCTTCTTTCCTCCTTCCCTTCTTGTTTTCTCACATATAATTACACAATAATGAATAAACACTTTTTTTTACTATAATATTCAATAAGATTTATTTCCTCTTTATGAAGAACCATAAATTCCTATTTCTTATATCTTGCTACAATCAGTGGGCTTAAAGGACAAAGTGCTAGACTCAAGGTCATACCCTACGAAGAAATTGGTCTGAGCCAAGTTTCCTAAAATACTTATGTCGCTTGCAAGCATGGTTAAACACACCACATTCTTCTCCACCCACGAAAATGTATTCACTGGCTGCAAAATCACATCCCCTCCCTTCAAATGTGCTGTGATAATGGGGAGTTTAATACTATTGACACTGCTCTCATAACAAAGATCAAGAATACCCTTAGGATCACGCACCTTTTTAGCCCTTATTACATTACCTAAAGCATGTACCAAACCACTATAAACATCCAATGGCAAAAGAGTAAATGTTGTCCCTGTATCAAGGACCACATTTCCTGTGGTAACATTACCATTTGATGCAAATTCAATCCTCTGTTTTCCCACACTAATGGCCTCCCATGTGAAGTAAAAGCCAGAAGGAACTATAGTAAGAGGAGTTGTTACGACTTCAGGTCCAGAAACCAAAGAATCGCTTCCAAAATTAATCTTGCTGGTGGAGTTCTTGTTCATGGAAGTGGGAATCAGGCAATAGGAGAATTTCTTGCCACCATGAGGACCCAATTGAGAAATCAGTGAAAGGTTGCCACTTCCAAGTCCAATTATGCCTGAACCTGACGCATCAAATATGCCACCAGTATCGTGTGCACAACCAAATGCAACCTTTGGAAGAGAAATTGGGTTTGTGATGCCTAAGGTTAGTGTCTCAAAAGCAAGGTTTCCCGCAGTGTGAGAACCATCTGCATAAGAATACCTGTTAAGAAGGAAGAAAATGTATTTAAGATTAATATTACTGGCAAAACTCTTGAACCCTAACCCTAAACCATGAACCTGAAACCTAAACTCTGAAGAATAAATCAATAACAATAATATAAACCATGAGGTTAAGTCTGATACATTCAACAATACCTATAACCACATGTTGTCGTAATGTCACATAGAGTATTTTCTGAGCCTAGTACTTTGCTGCAAACTGTAGGTAGGCATGGTATTGTCTGGTATGATTTGGAACGACTAGGGTCAAAGAAGGGAATAGTTTGATTGTAACATTCTATGCATGGCAAACACTGTGTCCATATAAGGTCACTACCCGTGTCAGCTATGCCAATTACTTCAACAGGTGGAGTTCCAATGAAGAGCTTCATGAGATACTCTCCACCACCAGGTTTCATAGGGGCCTGAATGCTGCCATGTTTAGGGTTATCAGCAGCAGCAACTTTGAAACGGTTGATGCGCTTGAATGAGCGTTGGAAAGCATTGTGCAAGCGATCAAAGGGGGTGCTTGAAGGGTCGTAGAGGGGAGATAAAGGGGAATCACGGTGAATGAGAACATGAGTGGTGGCTTCAGAGAAGATTAAGAAATCAAGGACTCCTAAGAGGGTTAGGGCAAAGTGAAGGGGTTTTGATTTGGTGGTGATTCTCATCTTTTGGCTGTGAAGTAAGAACAGAAGAGTGGTGGATCAAATTGTGTTGCTCTTGGTGCTGAATTTATAAAGACAAGGAGTGTGGGAAATCCATGATTGGAACGTTGAAAGTGCCATGGGAATGTGTTCTTTGACTTTAGTTTGGTGATTCTGACGTTGTAGTTAAAGTACACTCTAACTCATAAAGAGTTTAGAAATTATTCAGCTATTTAACGTTTTACATTCAATTGCTGTTTTTTTAAGGTAAGAGACTTTCTACATTTTTTTTTAAGTGTCTCCTTTTATTTTATTAATTTTTTTATCAATAAAAAAAATTAAGTGTTAAGGAAACTTCAACATTTTTTTTATCACATTGAGCTTTAGCAATATATTATATATGATAAAAAGAAAATAGAAAAAAAAATGGAGAATTTGATTCTTAAATGTGTGGAACACTAACAAAGTATTTATTTTAATTTTTGAATGTGTAAAAAATCATGCTTTATGTACTTTTAAATTTATAAAATCATTTTGTTATAAAAATGTAATTTTGAGGACCAATTTATATTCAATTAGATACTATTTTATTATAAAATTATGATATTATGGAATAATTTGATTTTTATTTTCACTTTTTTTCGACAAAATTGGTTCGATTTGAAACATCGAAGTTATTATTTACTTATAAAAAGATAAAATATTTACAAAAATTATTTAAAATTAGAAAATTATTTTGGATATGAAAGTAAATGTTTTCAAATAGAAGTAACCTTGGGCATGGCTACTGGCTATTGGCATATGATGGTGATGCTGCATGTTGAAGATGTAACAGCAAAATGGTGTTTCATCTTGTTATTTTCAAATAAAGAAATAGCAAAAAAAAAATTGTATATATTTTAATAAAAAATATTATGAATATTAATACAAAAATTAATGTGAAATATTAACATAAATTTTGTGACGAGTATTTCTTCTTAATTATACATTAATGTAATATTTATTGTTTAAAAATATATAATTAATGTTAGTTTGACAAATACATTAATATATTTTGATAAATGAGTATTACAATAAAATTACTAAATAAAAATTAAATTTATAGACAAAAAAATAATTAATTATTATATTAATTAAATTAAATATTATTTTAAAGAATAAAAATTTATTAATATATAAAATAATTTATATTATTAATAAATAGTTTTTAAATTAATATTTAATACTATTAAAGTTTTAACTATCATTGCAGGAAACTCAAAGTTAAGATTTACTAATGTCTGACTGGGATGTGACTCTACCTTGGTTTGTGTTGCGTTTACGTTACTGCTAGGACAAATGTTTATTGGATGCTTCGTAATCGATGAAATACTTGTCTTAATTACTGTGGAAAAATCAAGTTTAGGGTTACTCATATTTTTCGTGAAGGAAATGTGTATGCTGATAAGTTGGCTAATTTAAGATTTATTCATAAAGAATCATTTCATTGGTATAATAGATTTTCATCTAGTTTGTTCTTAAAATTCTTTATTAATAGGTATAGTTTACTTATGTATCGATTTTGTTAACATATGGATTTTGGTCTCCCATATTTTTATTTTTTTTAATAATATTTTTTTCATGTGTTGACAAATGATTGTTTTTACTTGAGGTGGTTGAGATGTCAAGTATGTCTAACATGAAAATTTTTTATAAAAGAAAATTTTTAACTATATATCAACTTTAGAATTTAAAGTAATTAATAACTAACTAGATAATAATTTAAATTCTGCTGAGTTATACAAATATTTCTTAATACATATAAACATTTGAAGTATGAATATTGTTTTAATGTAATGCATTTATTGTTCAAAATGAATAATTAATACTAGTTTGTAAAATATATTAATATATGTTGATAAGTAGTAATATAATATTAATACCAATAAATACAATACATTAAATTTCTAAAATTTAATAAATACTTTTTTAATTATACAGTTTCGCAAAATAGTAACGTAATATTTAATTAATGAAGTCAAAAAATGGATTCAGGGGAATAACATTTTTTTTAGGAAATTCACCTCTTGACTTCTGTTAAATCTATCTTTTAATTTTCTTGTTTTTTTATATAATTTGTTTAATTAATGCACGTGGTTAGCAAATTGATTCCACATATCGTTCACATTGATCCTTGGGAACAAGGCTGCGTTAGCTTCCGCATGAGTACTATTCACGAAGACGGAAATGAGAAGATGCTTTTTGTTTGCTTCCAGTGATGCATGAGGGAGAAGGGAAGTGAAAAGGGAAAGTTGGATGGGTTTTGGTGCTTCCCATTCATGAAGAGAAAGTTGAAGGGAAGAAGAGAAAGTCAAGTAGATTTCTCTAAAATACGTTTTTACCCTTAATATATATAATAAAAGATAATTAAAATCATTTAATTTTTCTAATATTTTTAAATAAACTGTACATAGCCAAATAAATAATAATAATAATAATAATAATAATAAAAATAATGTAAAGTCTTATTAATACTAATAATATAAATATTAAAATAATAATAATATTTAAAATTAATTTATAAAATAATAATAATAAATGCAAATCAAATAATTTTAATAAAGAATAATA
>Ga0123342_1005044_pt1 | contig 19554 bp, 15 predicted proteins | sample Turbeawhitnodule_FD_89960 | JGI IMG/M metagenome (GOLD analysis project Ga0123342, IMG submission 89960) | Root nodule microbial communities of legume samples collected from Mexico - Turtle bean Mexico white nodule | ecosystem: Host-associated > Plants > Roots > Nodule | place: Mexico: Nepantla... | reverse complement strand
TTTTGTTTATATATATATAATTCTACAAATATTCTCACACACAAATATTTGTTTTTCAAAATATATATTTATATATATATATATATATATATATATATATATATATATATATATCTACTACATTAATTATAGGGTTAAATATTTCTTTTAATATTTACAAGTGTAATTAGTCAAAATTAATCAAATAATGATGTTTTAGTATTTACATTCTCAGTGTATCTTTTACATTTTTTAAGAAATACTCTTTGACTTCTAGAACTTGTCAACTTTCAACCTGATAGCACGCACAAAGTGATTGTAATTAAAACAATGTGGGAATTTGAGTAGGAAACGTGTTAATGCAAAAGATATATTTCTTATTTTCTTTGACACATGTTTGAATTATTATTATTTTTTTCTCAGCAACCCACGTTTGAATTATTGAAGCTACCCATGTTTTTACTGTCTTTTAAGTGATTTAAAAATCAGAAACACCGACAGTTCCGAGCTCCAAAAATCGAATAATATCTGAAATATTATTATACTAAATATTTGAAGAAATAGAAGGTGATTACAAAATTCAAAATAGAAGATGAACTTTTCACAAATGATCACCATAACCACCACCAATACGACAACTATTATGAATCATACTATCTGAGATGGGGACCCTCGATAACCCTTATGTGCCAACTGCTTTAAACTCATTAACATTCCTTTTTCTCCTTTCATCCTTCTCCTTTCATTAAGAAAAAAAATATTATATACGAAAATGAGTTAATTGATGTTGCGTTTTACCAAATAGATTTGATTAAAGTAATTGTGCATTTTATTAATTCAACAAATAATGAATGGCATGAACATGAAAACACTAGTTAAAAATGACGTGTGAGTGTGATTCGTGTCTCATAATGATCCTTTGATAAGTTTTGTTCAATTCAGGATGAACACGTCCTCGGATTCGATTAATGACGTGTGAATTACAATTTGGGTTGGGATGGTGAGAGAAATCTAGTTTCACAAAAATTCTATTATTTTCAATAGGGTGTGATCGACGCGTCTGAAGTTTGTACATTGATGCAAGTTAAGGTTTGGTCTTGGATCTCTGTAAAATCCTGCTCTGTTTTTCAGTTGGTGTTTGGAACATTTGAAATGTATGCGATTGGTTGCTTGATGTATTTTGGATTTTTAGTATGAACAGTGTTTTTGTTAGATATTGGATTCTGTATGTATAAGGGTTGATCCATCTGTGAAATGGTTCGCATTTATATATTTATTATTGTTGATAAAAAAAAGTTGAACATGAAAATGTTTAATTATACTCCTCTTATAATTAGGAAATAGTTGATTATTGAATAATTGATACATTAGTTTGAAATTTGAAGGAGCCTTTTGACATAAGATTTGAGGGTATGACTAATTGTTGCGAAGGGTGGTCGAGTGGATGGGTTTGCATTCCAGCAAAGGCATATTAGGTCAATCAGTTCTTCCAGTTGCTCACCATCGTCCCTTGATGCAAGTACAGGCCTTAGCTCATCCTCCACAACTCCCATAGCAATCTTCACAACAAAATAAGATTTTACTTTTCAAAGCAAGCTCTTTTTAAATTTCTTTACAGGTATAAAAAATAGAATCATTTGTTGCTAGCTTACCAAAAATATATATATAAAAAAAATACGTGATAATTAAACTAAATATAAACTACACTTAACACAAGAAAACACTAGTTAAAAAATTGGAAGTGATGTAGTTACCTTTGCGGGACCAAGTTGTGTCTCGATATAAGGATAGTTTCCAGTAAGTAATTCGTTGAGTATAATCCCAAAACTGTATACATCACATTTTTCATCATAGGGCTCGCACCGAATTACCTCTGGTGCCATATACACGTATGTTCCTGCAGAAAATGAATAAAATAAAATAAAACAACCTTAGTATTAAGGAAAAATTATGAAGTAAGCTAAATTTAAATTTACAAAACCATGTTAAAAGTGAGATTTACCGTGCTTATATATTATTAAATATTTTTATTATTTTGAAGTTGTCAACTCATGTATGAGATTATATATTTATGGATGATCCGATAGCAGAGAGTCTAATAAGTCCAACAAATTCTCATTATGATAAATTTTAAAAGACTCTCTGATACTATGTTAAGGAGTGAACTTTAAGTATAAAAAAAAAAAAATTTATAAGATTTATTCACTTATATACTATTAAATATCTTTATCGATTTACATCTCAAAATCATATTTTTTAAACATTAAAGAACTTAACTTCCAACTGAAAATGATGCTATTTGTTAAACTTGCCTGTTTCTCCAGTGAGGGCCATTTCGTCATCACCCAAGAACCGTGCGTGACCAAAATCCGCCACTCTAACATGCAGCGCATCGTCCAAGAAGATGTTGCTGGGCTTCAAGTCACGATGAATGACTTTGGGCTTTTGTTCGTGGAGGTAGTTCAGGGCCTGGGCTATTTCCAGGGCCCGCATCACCCTGTCTTCGAAGGGAGGAAGTGGCGCGGTTCTTTGTTTGGGCCTTTTGCCCGGCCCATGTAGCCACTCCTTGAGCGTGGTGTTCAGATACTCGGTAACCAACCATGCATGATGCGGAGGGTCGAGACACGCACCCATGAGGTGAAGCACAAACCGGTGACGCTGCTTCGAGAGGGTTTCAACCTCCTGAGCGAAGAATACGACACCGTTTTCATTTTTGCCGAAGAACGCCGCAGACATGCACTTCACCGCCACATCAAATCCGCGCCACGTCCCTCGATGAATCTCCGCCGTTGTTCCCTGCCCTATTTTTTCTCCCAGCTGAATCTGTCCATTAACTGAAAAATGTGAGGTATATTCCAAATTTGAATGGGTGCAGAGAAGGAAGATAGAAAGTAGTTAGTTACCTCATTAGGGTTGATGAACCAACCATTGATTTTGGCTTGATGAATGATGGGCATTAGATTGGGGTGGTTGTGGGAAGGAGTGGGGGTGGAGTTGAGTGCATGTGCATGTGGAGAGAGAGGAGATTGTGAAACTTCACCTTTGGAGCGGATAATGAGATCCAAGATTCCGTTTTCTTGTGCTATTTGGAGACAGTATTTTAAGTAATCCTGCGTTTTTTCCATTCTTTTCTTATACATAACGCGCAGTTCTGTCTGCCTTTGCACCTCTTTTTCCAAACCCGACACCTAATTATTGAACTCAGACATAATAATTTGAGTTGAATATCCAATGGAAGGAATCTGCATGAGGAAAAGAGTAGAGGTACCTTTAGTTCCAGTTTTTGGTAAAGCTGCTGAAGCTGATGGTGTTGCGAGGTTGGTGCGGTGGATGACACGGTCCTAACGCTGCTGAAACCTCGACAGCATCCACTCTTTGACTTTGGTGTTTGGCGAGAAAAGTTGTTGTGAGTACTTTGGCTCTCACTTAAATTCATCTTCTCCATCCAAATGTTGTGTTGGAGGAGGCAAAGACTAATGAAGCATATATGAAGCGAACTTAAGTGTCCTGGTAAAGACTATCTTAATCATAACCATCACCTTTTTCGTTGTTAACTGCACTGCAGGCTCAACTGACGGACTTTCTCATGAACACCACAGACGCATGCCAGGACCCACACAACTCATTTTATTTCTTTAATCACATTAATCACAAAGAATGGGTTTATATTTTTCCTGCCACCTACAGAAACCTCTATGAATACTTATTAGAGGTGTTAATTTGTCTAAAATAAATTAACTGTACTGTTTAAGAATGGGACAGATTTTGGGATGGCCAAATTTGTGAGTTTGTATGAAGATGGAGACCTTCACAAAACGATAGGTGTGTTGAGAGAAAATTTGCCGGAGTTTACTTCCAACTCCAACAAGATTCATACGACACAGTTACACACAAAAGGTCGATTAAGTCACTATCATAGTCAAAATTTTGTATACCCCACACAACTAATTCGAAAACAGACATTTCAAAAGCGGCAAAACACAAACACCTTCCAAGGATGATTGAGGGTGGTTAATGTTAAGCTTTAAGAAAAAATAAATATGCATGTAAGGATTATAGAGGGTTAAAAAAAAATTGTTTTTCTAGGTATAATTTATGTTGTTGTTGAATTCATTTTATTTATTACAGTTTGGAAGCGTGGAAACTTTTATCTGAATTTTCCAAAGTGAGAAGAATATACATTAGATAAAAAAAAATTCAACAATGAAGTTTGTTTTACACTCTAATAATAAAAAATAACTATTCTACAAATATTTTTTGAAATAAAATAATTTATTTTAAAGTAAGTGAACATAACCAGTGTCAATTTATCATTATTCACAACAATAACATATAAAATGGATAAGTATAAGATCAAAGACTCATAAGAGTTGTTTGTCACTCTTATTTAGAGTTGTTTCTGCAAGTTTTTTTTTTATCATTCAATTTTACATTGTGGACTATATGAGCACCACATTAACCCTAATTACATTCATTTAAATAAATTATTATTTTATTATAAATTAATATTTAAAAAAAAAAACAATTGTAGAGTTGTAGAATTGTTGTTTTTACCAATGTGAAATCAACTTTATTTGGATTATATACATAATAGTATGGCAGCATTATTTGACTTTTGTAGTTCATAAGGGCTACATATATTAATGCTTTAAGGGTATAGGGATTCAAGAGTCCTAGTGAAGGGAATATTATGATCACAACTAAGGTTTTTTAGTAACAACTGAGTCAATCTCGATACCCACAACCAGAATTAAATTAAAAAAACGAATACTGATGCCGTAACATGTGCATAATTTATTTAATTAATATTATTTACACAAACTCTCTCAGACGTGTATAGTTTCTTTGGATAATGATGAGTTAATGCATTATTTTTAAGTGTGGCACTGGGAGGTGAAGAGAAAGGAGAGATAAAATAAAAAAACATTATGAATAATGTGAGAAAAAAAAGGAAGATATGAAGGAGAAAGAAATGCGATAATAATGATTATCCTTTTTCATTTTTAATGGAAGACGTAGTCTTTTGGAGAAGCCAGCAAAATTTTATTCCTCTCCTCATTGCAATGCTACTTCTCCAACTCACCACTGTACGGAATCTTTAACCAACCAAAATCCTTGGAACACAGTTTTTAATTTTACTATTTATTTCTGCTCTAATTTTGAATTTAAAACATTGCGTAAGAAGAACAGATAAATTAAATATTAGTTTGTAAATGATATCATGTTCATATTTTGACTAAGGGAGAGATTCCTTTTATGTGGGTCTTCACATTTTGCAACCATATGCATGCTCGTCATGCTCCTCACGTACTCATCTTAATTATATATGCTTTTTTTAGTACCCTATTATTAGGTCTACCACCAATCAATCCTACGTTGCTTTGCTTTTCTATGTTTATCAATAATTTAAATACGGTAATGTTGTTATTTATTTGCCATCTTTTTGGAAATTTTTTTCTCTGCGTTATTTATTTATCCCTGAATTATATACTTATAATCTCTCTAGAATACATTTTTCAGTTTTTTTTTTACTCAGCAGAATACAATTTTCAGTATCATGATCCAACGCCACAAACTATGTGCATGGGGTCTTGGGGACTCATTTATTGCCAGTGTGGGGTGAAATGAAGTAGTTGGTGATTATATTGTTGAAGTGGTACTCAATTTAAGAAAATTTATTTGATTAACATGTATAGTTTTTAGACTCAAGTGATAATGTTGATAATACTAAATTGTTATAACTGTTAAAAATAGATTTTTTTAAAGAAATGTAGATCCATATAAGAAGATGGAAAACTTTTGAAAAGTTATAAACTCCGTGTATTTAATTATGAATTTGTCAAAATAATATTTTTTATTTTTTAATGTATATTTTCGAAAACTTTCTCAATTTTAGATGACGAATTTACTCAGTAAGTCACTTACTGAGGAACTCGACCACTCAACCAATCGACCACAGAAGATCACGTGACGACACGCGACCGACCGACTCATGACGACGAGTCATGAGTTGACCAAGTTAACAGGGTTAATCCACAATTAAGGATTGATTAACACAACTTTAAACATGAATCAACCTCCAAATCCGGTCCACCAACACCCATTAAGGTAATATAAATAGCACAAATTCCAAGAACCAGGTATGTCATTATCTACAATACTCTGACAATCGAGTGCCGACATCCTGATTGACTTGAGCATTAAAGTGTCTTCTGCATGTACCATCCCAACCTGTGAAACTAGACGACCGAGAGGAGAAAGGTGAATCAGAAATTCAATAGTAACAACAACCGACCAAAGATAAAAGTAGAAACAATCATTCTCTAAACCCTCACACTACGTTCAAGAACAAGTTTATTATTTTTTAATAATGATTGAGTATAAGAACGTTTGCAAACCTTTTGGGCTCAATACTTAGGGGACATGAACTATGAATTAGAGATAACAAAGTGTGGTATCTTTTGGGTTCACACTCTCATCTGGGTATACGAGTTGTTCCATTTAGGATGGGTGAGTTTGACCGTTGGATCAAAACAGTGTTTTAAAATGGCAAAACTTGAAGAATGATTTAAATTTTAAAGTAAAAGAAAAAGATATAATAAATAGTTATTACAGGGAGGAGATAAGTTTGTGGGTTGTGAAGTAGAAGGAACAGTGATGGGTATTGAGAAGTGTGGGTGTGATTAATGAGCATCTCAACACCCCACAACAATAATTACTTACTTTACCGCGCATCAGTGACTTGTATTTGCTTTCAACACCATCATTTTTAGCAGAGTTTGCATTGTACTATGTACCAACAACTCCTCAAAACAAAGGACAAAACTAACTGCACTCTTCCCCTCATCACTCAACATCATCCATTGCCACCATAAAATAACCATCAACCACGTTAAAGTACACAATTTTAAATATAAAAGCAACAAAAATTAATATAAAAACGTTGTCGCTTATTTTTTATGGTTGCGCAACCTGCAAGTAACGGGACCAATACAAAATAGGAATTCCAGAGAGAAAGAAATTAAGAAAGCATAGGCTTTAGTATTCACTTTCTCTATTCCCATGGCCGAAGATCTCTCCCTTTCCCTTTACCATCACACACCCCATTTTGCTTCTCATTACCATCTCGAATCTTTCCTCTTTTTCTTTTCTTTTCTATAATTTTCTTCCTCCTTCATCCAACTACTCTGTCAGTATCTGTGTCAATCAATGTTTGATCGTGATCCAGAATTTACACATCCCCACCTCCCTCTCCTTTTAGAAACCATCTACCCTACTCACTTTATAAATCACGCAGCTACTGTGTTTTTTTATCATATTCTCCCTCACTCAACAACATTCTATGACAGATACACACGCACGCCTTCCCATATACGTACTTCCACATTCCAAAAAACCTACTCTGTCTAACATGCCATGTAAAAAACCACCACTTACCAATCACAAACCCAACTTAATATCTTGTACTAACTGAGTTTATAATTCGCACTACCCATAAAAACCAAACCATCTATGTATAACTCATGATCCAGTAGAAATGTTAAATATCCCTATTACATATCAGGTCAATTTTTTAGTATATTTCTTACAACCAGTTATGTGAAGATGACTTGTAATTATTACTTATTTCTTGAGTTTATGGTATCATTGATTGTGGGTCACTATGAGATACCTACAAACAGACGAATATGGTGGAGATAACAAATGGTTTGGAGTATGGATGATTACTTAAACGCAGCCTTAATTCGCCTCCATATCTTGCATAGATAAGTAGTTATGAAGATGATAATACATTGATTTTGAGCGATGATAACACAAAAACAAAATGATTGTAATGTGTATGTAATGTGTGTAGTTTATTATGAAACTAGGATTGTAATGGAGAGAAAGTACATTATATGAGGCCATTAGCAATGGCGCGATTAGTAGTAACATGGGTAGTCTCGTACACAGGAAGCTCCTCACGATACCTGTTGTTTCCCATCACTGAAAGGTGATCGAGCTCGAAAAGATCCGAACTTGAATAACTCGCTGCATCGTCATCATCGGTATCATCATCTTCCACAACATTGGGAAAATCCCTCAAATTAATCAAATTGCTCTTATTCTGACTTCGGTGATACCCTTTCAAAAATTCTCTAGCAGCCCCCTCCACGCGCCTGCTCTTATCCACAATCTTCTCCTCTTCTTCGTTCTTGTTGCGTCCAATTTTCCACGCTGTTGGCATAGACATGGCCAGCACGCGCGTGGTGTCTTCCTCGTACAAACACTTGTGCCCGCACGGTCGACAATCCTCGTCCACGATCACGCTCACAGGGTAAAAGCGCACCGTTCGCTTAACCCCGTCGCGCAATTTGTTTGAGGAAGGCGAAGCCTTGCTCAAACAAGAGCGTGAGAACGAGGACGCAGAGGAGCACGTGGATTCTTGCCCCGACTTGGGTTTTGCTTCGTCCAAGGTTTTGGCTTTCTTCGCGTTCCCGAGCAGAGAGTTAAGAAAACTACTCAGCTTCCCCCCCGGAGAGATGGGTTGCTTCACCTTCTTCAGATGGTTGTACATCTTCAACGCCCTCGATTTTGTCTTCATCACACGCTCTTCATTGCTCGCTGACGTCACCGACGGCTTCGGCCTCGAAGGAGCGAAACACGAAACCCGCGACCTCGATCCGTACAAGGATTCAGTGTCGGAGGAGGACAGCAACCCAGAGCTGGAATCCGAGCAACTCGAAGTCGAACTGAAGAACATTACCTCGTGGTCGTGGTCGTGACCATGCAAACGCGATTTCGATTTTCTCTCCACCTGTGACTTGACCGTTTTCTCGCTTCCCTTCCATTTAGAGCGGGAAATGGCGGACGCCGTTAACTCTTCTTGGACGAGGAGTCTGGTCTGGTTCTTGAGCATTGTTTGGGCGTGGAGTTTCATGTGGTTGGTGGTGGTGGTCCTGTCTCCTTCGTCGATGGAGCGGTAGATTGTGTCGAGGAGAGAGGAAGAGAAGGAGGGGTTTTTAGCGTGGTCTTGGAACCTGAACCTGTGTTGTGTCTCTGAAATGTCGAGGGCGTACATGTTGGGTGTGCAGTTAAATTGGAACAGCACGGGCGAAAGGGAATGATGAGATGGGAGAGTGAGGAACAGGGAGTAAAGGGTGGTGGGGTAGGGGTTTGGGTTTTGTTTTAGGTGTGGGAAGTATAGGAAGAAGGTTGAAAAGCTGCCATGGAAGGTAGGTGGTGTAGAATGATGAGGATGATGAGAGTTGTGTTGTGTTAAGCTATGACAGGGGCATGATTGAGGGAAGGAGAAAGATGATGATTTGCTTGGTTCGTAGGCTTTTTGTGGTCGTGAGAAAACGTGAACAGGGTAATTGATTCCTTGTCTAGAGAAAGAGAAAAGAAAAGAGTGATGAGAGCAGAGTGACACGCTTTGGAGTTAGAAAGAACATGAATACATGAATACACGAAGGAGAAGGGAACAGTGCGAGAGACACTTTATAAAGCTCTCATCTCATCACGCGCGTGCGTCTCCACCCTCCTTTCCCTGGGCCCCATTCTGCCAGGTTGGCATTCGCTGACGTGTCATTTCTCACTTTTTTTCTTCTGATGATGAGCCACAAATTCGAATTTGTAGCCGTTGATGAAGTTTGGGAGAGTGGCCGGTGCGGTGAAGTGTTGAGTAGTAGCGGTGCAGCCGTGAAAGCGAGGGCCCACGTGTGAAAAATGGAAAAATATTTGGAAATTTAGAATTTTGATGATTACCTATTAGTTTAGCCCGTGCGTGAGGCTTTTCCTTTATGTTGTTTAGAGGGTGGAATTTTATTGAATGGGGACAAATATGGATCCTTATTAAATTCCATTTAACTATTCAGAGTAGGGTGAGTTTAATTTTATAGTTTCTTAGTTTGGTTTTAATTTATATTCTGACCAAAAAATGGATAAATATACGGTTGCATATGGTTGGTTAATTTAAAAAGAATTACAATTTAGCTGGCAAGGGCATTATTGATTTATGTTAGGTAAATATAAAATTATTCCCTACAATTCAGTCAATTAAGGGAACTATTTAGGAACTTCATTAAGACACCCTTCTCAGAATTAAGCCTATAAAATCAAACTTCTTCAGCATCACATAATTATAAAATTATAAAATTAATTAACTATTCAATGCTGTCAATAAATTATGGCCTTTGTTGTATATACTTCTATTTTGGACTATAGTCCAGAAGGGATGGATATGCATCAAGTTTGTTTCTTATGGTTGGTATATACCGTACATTAATTATAATTATGAATTATCAAGTTTAATATTCATCAATAAGTTTCTTAATTTGCAATATTGATTACAAAAATATATTTATTTCTTGACAGCTAAAAATGAATAAAATTTTAACAATGAAAACATTTATCGTATTCTAAAATATTTAATATGATGTATTAAAAGTGTTTGTCAATCATGATGACTAACACAGGATTAGCATAAGCGAATTACCCCAATCGGTTGATTTTGGGATATCATGGAAGCAAAAGGAGAATAATATGGAAAGTGTTATTGGAAAATGATGTTATTGAGATTTTGTTTCTGATTTTACCATCACAAAAACGATTTACCAATTAAAATTTGCATATCAGAATATCTAAAGAATCCACACTCGATTAATGCCTTCCTTTGGAGATTATGGGACCCCGATTGTTTAAAAATGGTTTCTTTTTTTTAAGTGAATGTTTGGTATTGAATGTTTGTTTTTTTTTTTTTTAGTGGTGTCTCGAACTTTTAATCTGTATGACGATAGTTTTTTTTATGTATTTTTTAGTTTAGGTACTTGTTTTTAGAGTGTTTCTTTCTGCTGCTAAGTCAGAGATGTTTTGTAATTCTAGACTTTTTGACGGTGTGAGTTTTAAGATGAAGTGTCTTGGATCTTTTATTTTGTATAAGGGTTGGATCACCCCTGAAATGAATTACATTTATTTAATTTTTATTGTTGATAAAAACAATTATAATTATCATTTCTTTCTAACGCTATATATAGTAAAAATACTTTATTATGACAAATACAAATTGTGAAATTGTATAACCTACGTATCCGTCAATTTGTTTTACCCCGAATTCAGAGGTTTTGAAAAGATGAAAAATAATCTCATATAATAATTATAGTATTGATTTGCTCTTATGTTAGTGTGTTTGAAATAATGAAATTAACTTGGTGGCTCTTTGAATTTGAAAACGAAGGATGAAAGGTGGTGCAGCTAAAGAAAATGGAAATGACAGAAAAAAAGGTAAAAAGAAAAACAGAGAGGCTTTAATGGTGGGGAATGAGGGATCTTTAAAGAGGAAGAAGAGTCTGCAAAATTGGTCTTTTAATGATCGTTAGCATGCCTCTACTCTAACTATCTGCCTTTTTAACAGGCCAATACTTTCTTAAATTCTTCTATTATTTTCAAATAAATCATATAATTAACACCACCATTTAAATAAAATAAATAATATATTGGTAATAAAGTTAATAAACAATCTATTGGTAATTTTTCATAAAATTCAACCAATGTAGATAAATTCTTCTTATGCCAAATTGCGCGTATCAACTCTCCCAAAACCCAGAGATGTATAAAAAATAAGTAGTTTAATCATATTTTTTTATTAAACTATACAATTATTTTTAATGGTGACGATTTTCTTACAAGTAGCAGTTTAATTAAACCGTCACATAATTATCTTTATTGTGACAATTTTCTATGTGGAAACAAAGCTTTCCATATTTTTAAAATTGAAGGTCAAAATTAGTAAAAGGTATTTTTGGGGAGCAAAATTTGCAAAACTGTGTAACTTTTAAAAATTAGAAAGTAATTAAATGGAAATCAGAATAAAAAACGGAGTAATTAAATCGGGAAACTTAAAACAATTAAAAAAAATATCGAGTTTGGAATTTAAATTTGAAAATTAATACAACCCAAATATAAACACATTTAAATAATAATAGTTCCTAACTGCAAACACCATTAGTCCATTACCTTCATGTTTAGTTGATTCAAGACATGAACCATAACACACTCTTTAAACAAAGACCTCATATATATCACCATCAATACTACTCTTGTTATCACCAAACTCACAGCTACTCTCAATTAAAGATATAAAAATAAATTGAAATCAAATCATTAATCCTATTGAATTTTTAAAACAATAATTACCAAATTATATTTAAATTACTTAATCATCATTTTATTGAATAAAAATCAATGTCAAAATTTTAATTAAATTATCAAAAGTTCAATTTATGTTGACATGAAGAATTTAGAATTAAGTTTTAAAAAAAAGTACTATTTCATAAAATTTGTACCTTCACTGCTGTCCATACACATTGTGAGATCTAAGAAAATATTAAAAGAATAGAGTATACCCTAGTTCATAGCAGTAAATAAGATGGAGGGAATAACTTTAAAATTGTGTGATTATAGAAGGATATAACTTCCAAGCTAAAACTATCAAACTATGAGATTTATGTTAGAAAGATACCAGGATTTAAACTGCAGACAATAAATTTAGATTTGTTACAAAGGTTGCAATAAGTGGTACAATATATTTTCGACATAATAGAAAATAAAGAAAAAAACTTGTATATCATATTAATAATCGAAGAAAAAGAAATTGTACTGGTTTCAATATACCCATATCCCCGCTTGAATATTCATTAAATAATTTATTTCAGAAAAAATGGAATTATCAAACGCTTGAATATTAAATAACTAATTTAAAAAATGACATTATCACAAATTCAATATAAAAATACATTTTTTTCTTCAATATTACATAAAAATAAAATACTACAATTGCATAAATTTTAAAATTAATTATATTCTAATAATTTAAAACGGAAAATAGTATTCAAATATTCTCCATTAACATCAGAATTGAATAAATTTGAAAATACTAACTACAAGGTTTACGAAAAAGAAAATGCCTAGTAAGAACTCCGATATGTCAGATTAAGAGACTTTCTATAACGACAACAACTGGTTCGTGTTCTACTAAAAAGGAAGAGGCACTTCACAGAATTTTCTTAGAAACTTAAATAATCCATTGATTTGTGAATTGGGCAACGGCTATAACCAATCCCACAACCTGATCTAGATTACACTGATATCAATCTGGAGATACTTATTATCATACAGACATCACAAAAACTAAAGTGTGAGCCCGTAATTGAGAGATATTAGAAGAAATGATAGCATTAACAACAACAAAAGTTATTGGAGAATGCACAAATTCCTTTATTTCTTTCTTCCCTTCATGTTCGGATTCCATATCAGCAAGCCAATGCCTCATACAAGGTAATCCAGATGTCTAAATTACAATAGACCTGCTTTCATTCACTGGGAATTCAGCCTCTGAAAATCCACCAACTGGTAAAGATCCCCTCGTCTTTGCTTAGTTACAGGGAGATTTGTCCTGAATGATTTAATGAAAACAATTCGTATGAATATTATGACAGGTAATTAAAAGCTATACATGCGTAGAATTTTAGTGTGAATAAAAGAAAACCTTCTTTGCTCCAATATCGAATAATCAATTTCTGCAATGATGGTAGCCTCCTCGTGTTCTGTAGTAGCCAGAACTTCTCCAAACTGCCATATTTTATTTATTCCACAGTAAGTACAGAATTAAAGATATTTTCCCTTTTCTATTTGCTATTAGAAACTCAGAAAATATAATACTGACAAATCAGAACATTAAATGGCTCTACTTACTGGTCCAACAAGAGTAGAGTGACCCCAGGCTACATAACCAGATCCTGTATCCCGGGCAGGCGAACAGGTAGCCACATATAACTGTCAGTAAAGATTTTCTTAAAGTTAAGCATCAATTAATCTCCTTAGAGCTTAAAATTTACAATTCAAACAATGACTATTATGGTCAGGACACTTATAAACCCCTAACTATACCCTGCTTTAATCACAATCAACTGCATAAATCTAATAGAAGAGGATCAGAAATAATAAGCAAAAAAAGGAAAATTTATTGAAATCAATCCTCACTATGCAGCTCTGTAGTGGATACACACAAACTGAAATGAATATGAAAAATTACCGGAAAAAAATATAAATGGGACACTTAAGAGAACTTGACTGTCCCACTATAATTCTGATTCAAAATTTCAAATATCAGTAAAAGGACTAACTCTCCCTTTTTCCTATTTATTCCAGTCTCCTAATAAATATACTGTCTACTGGACAGTTACTAACTTTATCTTTCCCTATGTACTCCCTCCCTGTATCCAGTTATTTGCCTATTACAAGGCTAATGCTATTAATAAAGAAAAATAGTCATTTGATACCCACCAACCACTAGACAACCTATTTTGGGGATCACATGATAATTAAAAAAATGAACTTTTTATAGGATGAAAGGTAAAATAGTGGATTTAAAGTAAGTGTAATTTTTTTATTAGGGGTTAAAGTACCATGGTCCATTAATAAATCCTTATGACTCTAAAATTCTGTTTGTAACCACACTTCCTTTTCCTGCTATAAACCTTCTTCATAGGTAGTTTACTAACACAATCCCAGCGATTCAAGTTCAACTGTAAAATACTGAGATGTGTAGTGTTGTCTTCCAAAAATCCACTGCTCATCTGTGGATGTAAAATACTGAGATGTGTAGGAATTGTGGAGCTTTCCTAAAAATACATTGCTCGTCAGTGGATATTAATCTACATATTTGGACTTTAGACTTTAGAAATACGCAAATATATTGTTGAGATACCACCTTGTTGAACAAGGGAAACAACACAGAAACAGGTCGCTTAGTAAGCACTGACACCACCGTAGAATAGCATGTCATGTCATCACGTTCAACACTTTTTTGGACAACATACTTGTCAGACACGCCTCTGGCACGTGTCTGACACTTTTCAGTGTCACAGTTAAAAGATCTTATTCGGCTCCTACACCTAGTTGCCACACGACTTGAACATGAGTAAAAAAATTTAACCCGATTCCTAGTTTTAGCTGAACTGGGCACTGCGATAATAAAAAGATGAAAAAGAAATTAAAAGAAAACAATTGAGTTTTTTTGTCACGGTGAGTATACACGCGTGTGTATGTGTACATATTAGCAGTGTTGAGGTGTCCTATATTTTGGAAAGTTGTGTACCGGTGTCCATGTCAATTATGTCTGGTGTTGGGGTCAGTGCTTCATAGAAGGTAGCATAAGATTTCAATTTATCACATTTACAACAAATTGTGGAGTTGGGGAGTTTAATTTCTTATTTACAATGCATACTTCTCCCAATTTAAAGCTACTTTTTCAAGCATAATGTTCGGTTGATCCATCAAGAGCTAAACTAAATACATAAATGAAAACAACTAGATTATTTCGGATTTCATATACTTTTAAAATAAAATATTAGTATTCATACATTAAAACCCTACATAAGTTCGAAAAAATAAGGGAGCATTACCTGATTATCTGTAGCCCTGCAAGAGAAGAAACAAAGCATAGATTAGCAATGGAATTTTAATTAGTCATTACTGCTTAATCATGAATATTTTATAAAACTTAAAATAAAAAATGGTTTTCCATGCCAAAGATAAGGAAGAGTCAAAAGAAAAAAATGAAAGTAGAACACCGAGAAAGGTAACCCAAATATATATTTTAACATCAATTATGATCAGCAGTTTCTTGTTTTCTACAAACAATATTATATTTGTCTACAAACGCCTATTACAAATTATAAATATGGTTCAGAAAACAATCGTCCATTTTAGTGGATGTAATGTAATTAGTTAAAAAACCCAGTTAAGTTTCAAGTTTATTGAGTTTGTCTATTGAGTTTGTTTACAGACAGTAACACGTTATTGGCTTCAGTATGTTTTCTACATTTGAAAGTTGGCGTTTTTCAATTTAGTCCCTAGTTAAATTTAATTTATGATTAGTCCTAAATTTAACAAAAAAGAGTGTGGCTTTAATTCCTCACTTGAGACAAAAAAAAGCATGTGGTTTTATAATTTTCAACGACTAAAAATGAATAAAAATCAAAAGGTATTAATTTAAAATATTATCATATATTAGGAGACAAGAACAAATTAAGGGAAATTTACAAGACTAGATAGGGTTATAAATTTTAACTGAAACACAACTAAAACAAGTGTTCCAGGTTGCTAAATGTTTCACTTAGTTGTATCCATTTACTACCTTGCCCTCTGTAATAACTCCCAATGTAATGGTCCAGTTGTCATGTTAAATGCCCCGGGATAGCAGAGTAAGTGAGCACCTGAAGTCAAAAGCTAACTGATACTATAAGTTTGCCAAATCTTAGAACAAGAAAATAATAAAATAGTTGTGTTTATCTGTTTTCAAATCAACACAACTTGATAATTAATCTCAATTGATCCTTGAAAGTGTATACAAAAAAAGAGGAATAATAGACAGATAACCTAATAAAGGAAATGAAATGTCATACCAAGAACTATGGATTTGAAATTTCTTTTAGTATATCCCTGAAATAAGAAATACACAGGCAGTGTTGCCTAATGCATGTGAACCAATCTCTCCTATCCATACCAAAAAAATCAAAATTGGTACTATATGATGCTAATAGCATGACACTTAGGAGGCATGGATAAAGACAATTTGGAGAACTTAAATCATAGGCAACCAATCAAAACTAGAGAGAGATTAATTGTATCCAAATATATTAAATATGGAAAAGACAAACCTCTTGCAGCATATATCATTGCTAGTTCTGGAAACCGAATGTCATAACAGATGCCTATGCCAATGCGTCCAACCTCTGCATGAATCAACTCACATCAATTTGTTTACTCAAACATAGAAATTTTTACTGCAAGAAAAAAATAGTCTGATAGCGCAAAAAATATTAAATCACTCCTTGACATGGTAGTCAAAATAGGTGTTCTGTTCTATAAATAAGGATTGGATGAGAAGCTTTTACAGGGTGCTTTCTTCTATCTAGTATCATTAGGTTAAAACTACACCACAAACATAACTAGTTAAAAGCACACCTACACATTATCCTCTCCTTTTGAACTAACCTCAGAATTCTATATAACAGCTTCCTCTTTCATATCACACAGACACTATACTCACATTCGAGAAGCCACAAATACGTAAAAACATTTAGTCTGAACAAGTGATATAATTCACAAAAATTCCTCCATACAGACATACACTGGCTGATTGTGCATAAGATATGGTAGAGTAGCATGTAAGTTCAAGATGTCATGGACAAGTAAACATAATACCAAAGTATAAAACTACATTTACATCATCCAAGTTAACCATAATAACTTTAGGGGTTTATCCAAGTCAACAACCATAATGACTTTCATTTCCTTTGTTCTGCGGCCTGCCTATATTATCATTACCAGCTACTTTAAATTTTAAATATACATTTCTCTTACATGACAGTAAACATAATAGTACCAAAATATAAAACCGCATCAGTACTGAAATAGAACATGAGTTAGAATGTGTGATGAGAGAACATATTAGACCTGTGTCAACAATCGTTGGTGTCTCCCCAGCAGTAAGAGTTTTTGACTCGATAAAGGTAATCTTCCCAGGGATGTCAATATCAAAGAGATGTATCTGCAGGATAGGCAGTATGTCAGAAATTACACAACAACAAAGCAAGCACATTCTAAAAACAATGCACGAATTATTCACCTCCCAAAATTCCATCCAATTACAAAATTAAATTTCCAATATAAAGAAGTATTATTCGGAGGAGCGGTACCTTGCGGTGCTTGGCGAGCAGCTTTCCATCAGTGCCGAAAACGCAACAAGTGTTGTACAAGCGACCTCCAGAACGTTCTGGAATGGAACCACCGACGATGGTGATTTTCAAGAGACGAGATAGTTCAGAGAGCATGGCGGTTGAAGGAGAAGCATCGGCACCGGCGTCAATATCCTCAGCGTAGACAGGGAAACTGTCATTGGAATAAGGACTATTCCAAATTTCCTGACAAAACACAGTCGCACTCATTCTTAGAATTGGGACGTAAAACCTAACTCATTCCCAAAGCTTGTTCAAGAACACGTGAAAGTTTATCAAAGTTGTGCAAACCTTAATAGAGTAAAACGCGGATCATGTTCATCAGAAGAAGTAAAAAGAGAGGAAAAGGAACTGACAGGCAAAAGCACAAGATGAGCGCCCTTGGATGCAGCGTCCTGAATGGCGGTTCGCGCGTGCGCGATGTTCCTGCCTTTGTCGGGAGTGACGGAGAGTTGACAGAGGCCAATTTTGAACTGAAAGATAACAAAGCGCGTGCCGTGAGCGAGCGGGAACGAAGAGAGGGAGAGAGAGAAAGAGAACTTGCCTTGGACAGAGGGGGAGAGGGCATGGGAACGGCGGGTGGGGCACGGGCGCTTTCGGAGTTGAATGAAGCGGCGGCCATGATCGGAGAGTGGCGGGGGATTGGGCGGTGGAGGAGACGGGAGGGGGAGAGAGAGGGGAGAACGGAAGAGAGGGGAAAAAAGGGATTGGAAGAGTAAGAGTGGTGGAAAGTGAAAGATTTGAAGTTAAGCAGTGATGGTGAAATTGCGAATGCTTTCATTTTTGATTCTGAAAATCCAAACCCTTCAGATTTCAGGTCAGCTCATCGGATGTGGGAGACGGAATTTACCAATTAATTCAACTGGTATGTTTTATTATTATTGTTGTGTATAGTAAAAAGTGAAAAACTCTTGAAATACAGAAATTAAAGAAAATTCACAGAACAATTATCTCCTTAAAAGAAAAAAAAGACAACACTCGTATAATAAAATGGAGTCTGTTTCTTCGCCCACTTCCTTGTTCTTCTCTAAGCTTCATAAATTTTTTTATTTCCAAAAATATTTTTCTCTAATTTTTTTGACTAATTTTTTTGACTATAATTTTTAAAAAAAAATTGTAATTAACTTCTGAATTATATAATTTGATTTTTTTATGTATAATTAGTTTCTAAATTACATAATCCGAAAACCAATGACACAAGAAAAATAAAAAGATATTTTCACATTTTGTATGGGGTGACAGAAGAACATATGGAGATGCTAGAATAAATAGTTTAAAATGGATCAATACTTAAAAAAACACATTTCTAGTCGATGTGGGAAATGATTCTGATATCATATTACGAAGTGGACTTTAAACCTAATTCAACCCCATAAAACCAGCTCAATGAGGTGAGGATTACACCCACTTATATACAATGAAAGATTTTAATCTCTAGTCGACGTGGAATCTCCAACAAGTTTCATTTATAAATAAAACAAAAATATATATAAAATTGAAAGAAATAATGAACTATAACTTAAAATTTAAGTATAATTTTATTATTTAACATTTTATTAATTTAATTTTTTTACTTAAGTTAATTTATTTACATAATTTTAATATTATTTATGATTTTTTAAATTATGTTATGTTATATATATATATAAAATTATTTTTAATAATGATTTCCATTATTATCAATAACAAAATGAATATATTTTAAAAAGAAAATAGATATTTAGAACATAGCATGAATATTAATTAGTTGTCGAAATATATAATATAAAGTTATTACATTTGATCCGGAAAGAAA
>Ga0123342_1005043_pt1 | contig 19557 bp, 21 predicted proteins | sample Turbeawhitnodule_FD_89960 | JGI IMG/M metagenome (GOLD analysis project Ga0123342, IMG submission 89960) | Root nodule microbial communities of legume samples collected from Mexico - Turtle bean Mexico white nodule | ecosystem: Host-associated > Plants > Roots > Nodule | place: Mexico: Nepantla... | reverse complement strand
TATTAATATTTTTATTAATGTTATTATTAACAATATTGATATTATTAATATTATTATTAATATTGGTAATATAATTATTATTATTAATATTATTAATATTATTAATGATATGAATATTATTAATATTAATATTTGTACTGCAACAAGAACAATATTATTGTTATTAATATTAGTAGTATGAATATTTTTATTAATATTATTAAAATTATAAAAATAGTAATGATATTAACATTATTAATATTATTGTTTCTATTAGTAACAATAAGAATAATCATAAAAATAATTATAATATTAATAATATTAATAATAATAATAATAATGTAATTAAAATATTTTTTTTATTGTAGTGGTTAAAGGTTGATTTCCTCTTGTAACAAAATGTTAGGTTAATAATAAAAAGGTATAATTATCTTTTTGGTTTCTACATTTAGGATCAATATTTAATTTATTATAGTGGTTTTTAAAAAATCAACTTGCTCCCAAGGTTTTTTAAACAATATACAATTTGGTCATTTCTGTTAAATTTCCACTAACAACGTTAACTTTTGATGATGTGGCAATCGTGAGTGGCAATGTTACGCACAAATGTCTCCACATCAGATCCTTGTCATCACCCTCAACCGTAAACCCTTTTTGCTCCCCCCTTTCTCCCAACCCTAACTATCTTCCTCCGGCGGCCACCTTCACAACAATGACTTCTTCTTCATCATTTATCATTTATCATATCTTGTATCACATCCAAAAACAATTTTGATCCTCATTTTTTAACCCTCACACCCTTCCCTCAAATTCACCCTTTCATTCTCTCTTTCTTCAATCTTCCTTCTTTGTTTTTGGTCACAATTTGAATTCAGAATCTCCACATTTAGGGTATTGCCGAACATTATGAATTTGATTTTTGGGTATTGTACATTCAACAAAAGGAAAGATTAAAAAAATATGGATAACATTAAAATTGTGAGTGATAACGACAATGATGCATCCCGTGACAGCAACAATGACGCATCCCGTGATAGTGGCAATGATGCATCCCGTCGCAGCAGCAACGACGCATCCCGTAGCAGAGAGGTTGGCCAAAGATGTGCGGCGGAGGAGGCGAAGGCTGAGCCAGAAAGTGCACAAGGGGAGAGGATGCGCGTGCGACGGAGGCGGCAATGGCTGCGTCGACGACGTGAAGACAATACGGAGATGCTACGTTGTTAGAGTGAGGGTGAAAGAGGGGGAGAGACTTAGGGTTCATAATACGTGGAGTTAACGTGTGGGCTCCACCTATGCACTACTATCCTACCTTATGTGCCACATCATCAAAAGTTAATGTCGTTATTGGAAATTTAACGGAAGAGACCAAATTTTTTATTTTTTAAAAAACCTTGGGACCAAGTTGATTTTTTTAAAAACCATTGTAGTAAATTGAATATTGACCCTAAATGTAGGGACCAAAAAAGTAATTATACCTAATAATAATAACAGTATGTTTACTTATGTTTTTTTTTACGTACGAATTTGAATCCATAGATAATTACCTACATATTTAAATCAATACGTAATATATGTAGGTAACTGTACCGATAGGATCCGCACGACCGAACCTAAGACTTGGCACCTAGTCCAGACCGACCGACATGATCAACAGTAAGATTGATTAATGACCCAGCGTTTGTTCATCTCCTTTTATTAGGCCTGTTAACGACAATGGGCCCACAATAATCATATAAATTAACACAGATCCTAAAGAATCGGGTATGTAATAATCTAATCCTAAATACTGAGAGTTGAGTGCTAAAGTCTGACTTGAGCATCAAAGTACCCTTTCGAGGTACCATTCGAGTCCAGAACTAGCGAGGAGGAGGAGTGGAAGAGAAAGTGAGAGTTCAACCGAGAAGAGGGAGTGAGGTGGAGAAGACCGACCTATTAGAATTAATAGCCTAAACAAGAGGGGTGGTGAATTGTTTGACAAAATATTTTCGCAAAGATTGGATAAGAATGAAGTTTTATCAACAATCCCAGAAAGAGTAATCAAGGAAGCCAAACAAACAAAGCAATTGAAACTGTTTGCAGAAAAACAATTGGTTGAAACTTCATTTTTACCGGTTGTTCATAGCAGCAGAAACAACAAAAACAAATCAAACAGTTTATAATGAGTGAGAGAGAGATTACACCATCAATTTATACTGGTTCACTCAACCTTTGAGATACATCCAGTCCCCAAAACAACCACTGAATTTTCCACTAGCAATCACATATTACACACACTCAAAGCCACAAAGAGGTGATCTCGATAACCCAAGAACACTCACCCTCTTTCCCTTTCACACAACCACGGTTAGAACACCCTCTGACCTTACAGGTTTACACACTTTACAAGTATAGAAAAGTAAAAATTACAAGAATAAAAAAAGAACAGATTACACCTGGTCTTTCAGGAATCACGGAGCTCCTAAGACCAGTTCTTGAACTAATGCACAACTTTTAGGCAATCTTGCAAAAATTTGAATCAAATCTCTTCTCACAAACGTTTTCAATCTCACTTTCTGTGTCTTTTTTAATACAAAGAGAAACCATATTTATAGCTCTTAAATCTAGTTGTTTTAGGCAGTTAATCACGAGTCAAATCAGTTTTAATTCAACTAAAAACATATTTAACAGGTTTTTGAAAAGTTGTTAAGAAATGTGACAATCAACTAGTTGAAATGTCATTTTATTTGGTTGAATTGGTTTTGACAGTTAATCAACCAAGTCAAAAACAGTTTTGAAATGCTTCAAATAAGCTAAGTATAAAATAATTGATTATATCGTGAATTCAACCGATTGTTTTTCTCTTTCCTTAGAAAAAAACATTTTTCTCTTTTAAAACAGGTTGATTCAGCTTGTGAATAGGATTAAGAATGATCTTTACAATAATTGTAAACACCCTAGAACTAAGCTTCAATCAAAGCAGTAAAGCATCAAGTCTTCATCACATATTTGGTTCATCAAAGCTTCCATGTTCTACAAGACCGACCGAGGAGCAGTTTGAATCGTTCTCTTGGTTCCAACCCCGTTTGAGAACAATTGGCGCCCACTGTAGGGCCGAGAGAATCAGTGCGAAGAAGAAAGTAGATAGTATCGACTAGAAGCATGGTGAATGAGAAGATGTATGATGTTGAGCAGATGGCGCTCTTGGTATCTTTGCAGAGGGAAATAACCGAGATGAAGAGAGAGAATGAGGAGATGCAGTGGAAGAGTGAAGAGGATATTCTTGCTTTTCGGAGGGAGAATGAAGAGATCAAAATGAAGTGGGTGGAAGGAGGTCCATCTTTCGGACCGGGCAACCCAGCTAGGAAGTCCTTCATCCACCCTACTGGCCCCAAAACTGTTGAGGAGTCGAGAGCAATTTACACCCAGGAAATCGAGGGTGAGTCTTATCTGAACAGGTCGGTGCCAACGACCAGTACCTTGGATGTATACCGTCGACATCCATTCACCAACCATATAATGGGGGCACAGTTGTCGGCAGTGTGGAAAGGTTTCAACATGGACTGCTACGACGAAACGACCGGTCCTGATTAGCACAAGGATGTGTACACCACGCACATGAACTTATACACCTCGAACAACGTGGTCCGGTGCTGGGTTTTCCCCACCTCGTTGAAGGGAGGAGCCTTGAGCTGGTTCACAAGGCTTCCTCCAAACTCCATCGACTGTTTCGAGTGGTATCCAAGTTCGGGACACAGTTTGTTACCAGCCTACCGCATCACCTAACTTCTATAGCTCTTGTCAATATTTGCTAGAAGAAGGGGGAGTCTCTAAGGCTGTTTATGGAGAGGTTCGGCAAGATAGTTTTGAACATCCAGAATCTGAGTCCGGACGTGGCCATGCATCACATGATCATGGCCCTACGGTCGGGGCCGTTTAACAATAGTTTATGCATGGAGCCAGCTGCAAATCTGGATGAGCTTTGGCACATAGCCACTAAGTTCATGCAGTTGGAAGAGCTGAGGGAGTTCAGAAATCAAGCCAGAGTTGAGGCAGGAGGCGATAATGGGAAGGATAAAGAGAAGGAGCGTCTGAGCCGACCTGCCGCCGAATGAGGAGATAGGCACAAGGATAACTGGGGGGCCTAGTTCGCGAGGTACACTCCTTTGAGTGTCAACAGGGGGAGAATTCTGGATGAGGCTCTAAGCGCCGATCTGATCCCATCGCCAAGAAGGGTTGTGAGCCCTGAGAACGATGTCGGTACCGCAAGAACAATGGGCATGCCACTAAAGAGTGTTAGGCGCTGAAGGATAAGATTGAAGAACTTATCCAAGTTGGACATCTTCGTCAGTTCGTAGAAGGGAGTCGGGGCTCGAAGTGGTCCTCTAGGAGGGAGGAGACTACTGGACGGAGGGACTATACCCCTTGGAGGACGAGAGAGGATGATCGTAGACCAAAGCGTCATACAAGGCAGGATGACCCTTCGAGAAAGGAAATGGGTGAAGGAAGAGGTGGCCGAGAGGTAATCAATACCATTGTCGGGGGAGGAAGCTCCAACACGGTAAGTAAGAAACATCTGAGGGCGGTACAATAGGTGAACACTGTCTCTTTCCGACCGAGGATGCCACCCATCACATTCACAAACGAGGACTTCAAGGGTGTCAATCCTTCACAGGATGACCCCATGGTCATATCGGTTGATATAGACAATTTTACCATCATGAAAATGTTGGTGGATCAGAGGAGTTCGATGGACATCCGTTACTGGAAGACGTTTAAGCAGATGAGGATATTCGAGGAGAAGATGAAGTCGTATGACGATCAAGTATCGGCTTCTCGGGTGAGAGAGCAAGCACCCGAGGCTATATTGAGCCATACACCAACTTCGTCCAAGGTGAAGCGAACAAGACCATGAAGGTCCGATATCTAGTGATAGATGCCAACACCTCCTACAATAGGTTGAGGGCGATCATCTCTACACCCCATCTAGTAATGAAGTTTCCATCGGCATCAAGAGACATTCTTACGGTGCATGTCGATCAGAGGGTAGCACGAGAATGTTACACAACAAGTCTAAGGGTAGAGCCCACGCGACAAGATGCCTACCACGACCGATCCCCCGGGCAGAAATCCTCTCGAGGAGGGAAGTCCCCTTGAAGAGAAGCTCAGGTAGAGCGCAAAGAACATATGGTCGCTCTAGTTGATCTGGATCCCGAACTACCGAGCCGAGGCTTGAGGCTAAGAAGGATCTTCGCCAAGTACCTCTGCTCGACGAAGATCATACCACCTGTGTAAGAACGACTATAACAGCAGCCAAGGCTGAGGAAATACACCAGGCATTGAAGAAGAATGTAGATATTTTTGCCTGGACAATATCTGATTTGTCGGGGGTAAGCTTGGATATCATCACACACAGGTTGTCATTTTATAAGGAGGCACAACCAATTGTCCAGAAGAAGCGTAAGCTACGGGAGGAAAAATGGTTAGCGACAAGCGAAGAAGCCGAAAAGCTCCTATCGGCCGAGTTTATACGGGAGGCCCGATACACCACTTGGTTGACCAACGTGGTCATGGTCACCAAGGCTAACAGCAAGTGGATGATGTGTGTGGACTATACGAATCTCAACAAGGCGTGCCCAAAGGTATCGTATCCATTTCCTAACATTGATTGATTGGTAGATGGTGCAACCGGCCACAAAATTCTCAATTTCTTAGAAGCATATTATGGCTATAACCAGATAAGCATGCCTCCGAGAGACAAGGAAAAAATCGTCTTCATGACAGACAGTGCGAACTACTACTACGAAGTAATGTCGTTCGGCTTGAAGAATGCTGGAGCAACCTACCAGAGGCTCATGGATAAGGTCTTTAGAGGGATGATTGACCAGAACATGGAGATCTACATGAACGACATAGTGGTAAAGTCAAACTCATGTGACCAACACATCAAGGACTTGAAGGAAGTCTTCGAGGCTTTAAGGAGGACGAATATGAAGTTCAACCTCAAGAAATGTGCGTTCGGTGTTGAGGAAGGCAAATTCCTGAGTTTTATGTTAACGCACTGGGGAATTGAGGCTAATCCGGACAAATGTCGGACCATAACCGAGATGAGAAGCCCTCAGAACATGAAGGAGGTGCAGCAGCTCATAGGGTGTCTTACCGCCCTCTCGAGGTTCATCCCTCGGCTAGCCGAGCGAATGCGACTAATGGTGCAACTACTTTGTAAAGCAGCAAAGCTCAACTGGGACAAGAAGTGTAAAGAAATATTCCGATAGGTTAAAGCGTTCTTATCCTCACCAGCAGTGACTCAGAAGTTGAGACTCGGTCAGCTAATGATAGTCTACCTGTCGGTCTCGGAAGATGCGGTGAGTGCAGTTCTTGTGCAGGAGGTGAAAAAGGAAGAGCGCCCTGTGTACTTCATTAGACAGACGCTCCACGCGGCTGAGACAAGGTACGAGATGATAGAAAAGGTAGCATTCGCCTTAGTCTTCACAACCAGACAGATGAAACCCTACTTCCACAATCACACCATTACGGTGAGAACTGACTACCCAATCTTTAAAATTCTATCTAAGCCAGATCTTGTAGGGCGCATGAGAGGGTGGTCAGTAGAGCTCTCGAAATCTGATATCCGGTATGAGTCGAGGGGTGCGATAAAGTCCCAATGCTTGGCTATCTTCTTGGTCAAGGTAACTCCCCAGCAGGACCTTTCGGTCGAATGGACGATGTATACTGATGGGTCGTCCAATAAGGTGGCATGTGGAGCGGGTGTATTCCTCGAGGGTCCAAGAGACCTCATTCTCGAGCATGCACTTAAATTTGAGTTTAAAGCCATCAACAACCAGGCTAGGACAAAGTCATCCTAACCGGTTTAAACTTGGTGTACGACAAGGGAGCTCATGAAGTAACGTATAAAAGCGACTCCTAGTTGGTGTTCGGTCAGATAAAGGGGGAATTTGAGGAGAAGAACCTTTCTGTAGAGGTACTACTATACAATCTCCAACCTCATCGCCCGGTTTAAAAGGGTAACGGTGGAGCGCATTCTTAGAGAAGACAACACGAGGGTTGATGCGTTGTCTCGGCTCGCTTCGTCTAAGAAGAAGAGCCACCACAAATTTGTGGTTCTGATTTGTCTAAAAACCACAAGTGTGGGAGAGGCCGAATGCTTAGCCATAACGAAGGCGACACATGGATGACCCCGATCATTCAATACTTGGAGCTTGATGTGTGTAAGCCGGAAATGGATTAGACGATGCGGTAGTGGTGTGCCATATATACCATGATCAGGACCTCTACAAAAGAGGATACTTCAGGTCGTTGCTGAAGTGTGTTACCAAGGAGCAGGACGAGTATATCCTCCAAGAGATCCATGAGAGGGCGTGTGGAAACCACTCGGGCGGGAGAACGATGGCTTCGAAAGTGCTCAAAGCCGAATACTTTTGGCTAACCGTGTAGAGCAACTGTGTAGAATATGTGAAGAAATGCACTAAGTGTCAGGAGTACGACCCCCTATCTCACCTCAAGCCCGAGACACTCCACAGCATGGTGTCACCATGGCCATTCACCATCTGGGAATGGACATCATCGGTCCCATCAGCCTGGGAAAAGGGAAAACAAAATTCCTCTTGGTCGGAGTGGACTACTTCACCAAATGGATCGAAGTCGAGCCCCTCGCCTCCATCTAGACCAAGAACGTCCAAAATTTCGTGTGGAGAAGCATAGTGTGCCTGTTCGGATTTCCCCACACCATCATAACTGATAACGATCGAAAATTCATTGACCGAGGACTTTAGTCTTTTTACGAGGGTCTTGGCATCAAGTCAATAACAAGCTCGATCGAGCACCCTTAGACCAACGAGCAAGTCGAAGCAACAAATAAGGTTATCCTTAATGAGTTAAAGAAGCGGTTTGGTACAATGAAAGGGCGATTGACTTAAGAATTAGTAGAAGTCTTATGGGCGTACCGCTGCATGCCCCAACCCTTGATGCAGCAGACACCCTACAACCTAACCTACAGCACCAAGGCCATGATCCTGGTCGAGGTGGGGGAGTCAACCCTTAGTAGGCAACTCTTTGATTTTTCCGTAAATTAGGAGAGCATGTTTGTCGATCTCGACCTGCTAAACGAGCTCCAAGACAAGAGAAAAATTCGTGAAGCTGCAAGCATACTCTGGTCGGCCAGGCAATACAATGTGAAGGTTTAGGCAAGAAGCTTTCAGAAAGAGGATCTCGTCTGGAGGATGCGAAGTGAAGCTAGGAAGACTAACGACAAATTCTCGTCCAACTGGAAAGGCCCCTTTCGAATCCGAGATGTTGCAGCTAGGGGCATACCACCTAGAGTAGTTATCAAGCAAAATTGTACCGAGTAGGTGGAATGCCACACACCTCAATTTTTTTACAGTTGAAATCAATAAAATTATGAACTTTTTCCTCGCACGACCGTTTTTTCCCTAAGGAAGGTTTTTGGTCGGGAAGGTTTTAATGAGGCCTTTCTTTTCAAATCTGTGTCTTTAAACATACAAGTTAAATTTATGTACTTTCGCAGCACTTGGTTCAGCCAAGGATGCATACCTTAATCGGTATTCCCTCCCGATACCTAAAGACTCGGTTCGGCCAAGGACTCATATCTTAATCGGTATTCCCTCCCGATACCTTACTCGGTTCGGCCAAGGACGCGTACCTTAATTGGTATTCCCTCCTGATACCTAAACACTCGGTTCGACCTAGGATGCATACCTTAATGGGTATTCCCTCTTGATACCTAAAGACTCGGTTCGGCCAAGGATGATACCTTAATCAGTATTCCCTCTCGACACCTAAAGACTCGGTTCGACCTAGGATGATACCTTAATCGGTATTCCTTCCCGACACCTAAAGACTTGGTCCGATCAAGCAACACTACCAGATAAATTATCTACGGGTGCTCTGACCGATTAACACCTAAAAGGTTGATTGTTATAACTTGTGCATTATGTAAAACAGGTATGAGGAATAACGACAAATATATTCATAAAAGAAGAAGGAGGAGGCCACACCCTAGCCCAGAGGAACAAAAGGAAAGAGGGTCACACCCTGGCCCGAGGAAGCAAAAAGGCATTAAAGACTAAACCTAATGGTCTTCATCTTCAACGTCCTCGATGTCGCATTCTTCAAGGCCTCCAATTCATTAATGGGCACCAATCGGCCCTCATAGACGTCCTTAGTGGCGTCGAAAGCACCAACCGGTGGTGGCCCATTATAGAAAAGGTAGGTCTATCGGATGGCCTGATCGAAGCTTTTACCCATCATCACCAAGATATCATCTTGGGTCTTGTCAAGCTTGACTTCCACTGAGGCCTTCTCGGTCTCCAGCACGGAGATCCTTGCCTTGGACTCCTCAAGGGCTTTCTTCAGCTCATCCACCTCAACCGCCTTCTCTCTCTACTTTTTCTCTAGCTCGAGGTTGGTGCCAGCTTTGGCCATCCTAGACTCGAAGGCCGACACCGCCCCCAAGGATGACTTTAGTGAACTAGTGGTCTCAACCAAATCATGTTTTAGCCGGGAGATCTCTTCAACCTTCCGGTTTCTAATATCAGCAACTAGCTGAATGACCCCCAATCCCCGATATTGCAGCTCGATGCCGACGAAGAATAGTTCTTTCTTGGGGACCAAGGAGAGGAAGCTTTCCATAGTCAGTGTCATCCTGACACTACAAGAAATAAGAAAAATAGTGTAGGTCTTTGAGAGACACAAACAGGAAAAAAACCCACACAAAATCGCTCTTAGCGTAGGTTCAACTTCAAACCTAAAATGGAAGCTAATACCTTTGATGCTAAAATTTTAGCGTGGGATTGAATGGTTGTAGTAATTTTAGTGGACTAAACCTACGTAAAATGGAAGCAATTTGAGTAGGCTTAACCTATGCAAAAATGGACGCATTTTGAGTAGGCTAAAACTACACAACATGAACACATTTTGAGTGGGCTAAACCTATGCAACGTGGACGCATTTTGTGTGGGCTAAACCTACACAATGTGGACACGTGTTACATCCTTTCGCATACGTACGAACTGCCACAAAATTTGAGGCTAGTGTGGGTGTAGCCTACACTTCTTGGACACTAATTAAATTAAATTAAACTCATGAATAGGTTTAGCGGACACAAATTTGAAATAATTTAAAATGTTAGTATGGGTTAAGCCCACACAAATTGTGAAATAATAAAAATATATATATTTAAAAATCAAATTTGAACTTTTTTAAAAATTAAATTAATACCATATTAAATTTGAATCAATTTTCAATGAATCTAAATCCAATTGATGAGAAGTATTGTAAATGTTTGTGTATCCGCATTATTTATTTTATTATTTATATATAGTTATGTTTCATCTTCATCGTGGTGTTGCTTTCTCAACTAGGTCTTCTTTACTCCTTTGTATTAATGACTTCTACGCATGTGGATATATAAAACACAGAAAACAAAACATGGTTTGGTTTACAGTTGTAGTGTCATATGAAAAAGAAATTGAGAAACTTACTCATTTGAGAGCTGAGTGAGCAAGGGGAATTTGAGCAAAGAGCGCGTTGGATGAATAGTCACTCGTCTTAATTCAACCAAAGGACCAAACTCCATGCGTTTGATGATGAAAATTGTAAACCAATACAAAAATTATATACAAAAATGCAATGCATGTAAAGAAGATGGAACAATTGGAATAAAACCCGAAAAAATAGAAAAAAAAATGAGGATGAGAGTACGTACTTATTTACAAAGAAGAGAAAACAAGAAGTGGTGAGAATGCGTTGTCTTTAAAAGAAAATTATGTGAGAGATAAGAGTAAGGTTTCATATACATTAATAAATATTGTAAGGGTAATTGAGAAAGGGAGAAGTGGTAAGTGTAGAGAGGAAAGTGGGAAATTTTTTATAGAGGGGAGGTGGAAAGTTGTTAAGATGGTTAATTATATTTTAATTAAATAATATTTATATTTTTTAAATATCTAGTATATTAAATTTTATAAATATTTATTTTTTCTAAATAACAATTTAATGTTTACCAGAAACTTATAAATTTAAAAACGTAAGTATTATATATATTAAACTTTAAAGTTGATATTTACCTAATTAAGGTTTAAATAATTAGACATTTAATAAATTTATATTTTAATTATTAAATTTAGTTATTGTATTATGTTTAACAAATGTATCAAACATATTATTTAAATAAAACAATCATTTATATATTTTAAAACATTAAACTAATAACATAATTATTATATGTAATATATAATCGAATATATAATTATTTATTTTTATTAATGCATATAATATTTTTTATTTTATTATAATTACATATAATATTTTTATTTTTATTATAAATATAGTTAATACTTTTGGGTTATGTACAATTTATTTTGGGATGAGTTTTTGTACCGACCAGTCATCGGGCGTAGTTGACCACTAGTAGTAAAGGGGCCACGTAAGCTGGGTCCCACGAGCGGCGTGGTTCAACTCGCGAGGCACATGCGCCTAGATACCGAAGAGTGGTCAGACATCGGTCACCAGGATGTGTCAACGTGTCACTAGGCAGTGTAGAGAGATCGGACATCGGTGACTCAAACAACGGAGCTAGGCCACGAGAGGTGGATCCCAGACCACACACCAGTTATCAGTAGGGAGAAGCCTAGGTCACGAGGGCCCATGCATGTGGTGTGGATGACACGTTCAGGCGTAACACAAGTATAGAGCCGTTGGGAAAGATACGACCTATGAGGGTCACATCCCGGGGGTGAGCTGCATGCGTGGCCCGTGGACAGCTAGGGCGCTCCCAGGACGGGTGACCCCAGAGATCAGGTGCACGAGGAGGCATCCAGGTGGTCGTCCCATCAGAGGTTGCACTCCAGATAGGGAACCCCACACGCTAGGTTATCCTAAGAGTGGGTAACGACAGAGCTGGAGCCCACCCCCTTAGAAAGCCTATTTTGGGTAACGAAAACAGTGGAAACCCTAGGCTATATAAAGGGAAGTAACAAACTTAGTAAGGTACACTATTCATTTGTGCCGCTTAAAACACACACGTAAAACAGTTTTGGTGTTTCCTAGTCCTTAGATTGACTTGAGCGTCGAAGTGCAAACGACCTCTAGAGCGCCCCTTGTCTTTGTGATTTCAGGTGTTTGATCGAGAGAAAGGAACGAACGAAGGCACAGAGAATCGGGCGTGGGAGTATCGCGAGACGTACGAAGGCCCTCGAGTCAACCGGTAGGAACATTTGGCGCCCACTGTGGGGCACGATCCAAAACATTGTCCCACCAGCAAGAACCAGAAAGATCCAAGAGATGAGAAATATGAGGCAAGGACCTGTTGCACCGAACGGGGGGGAAAGCCTCACCCTGCAACAGGTTATGGAAATGATGCAGGCCCTTCGAGAAGAAGTAGTTGCGTCAAGAGCAAACCAAGAACGAATCCAGGTAGACTTGGCTGCGCCGCGGGCGACAAACGAAGAACTGCGCTGATTGAATGAGGAATTGTGCAGCGATCTGCAAAGTCAGGCAGGCGAACGTGAAGAGGAAGATCAAGAACCTGCGACGCCGCCGAGGGAGTTTCTGATGCCGTTCTCGCAAGAGATCATGGATGTCGTGATACCAGACACGTTCGTAGAGCCCAAAGTTACCTTCACTGGTACGGAGGACCCAAAGGCCCATCTCACGGCTTTTCATACGCAGATGATGTTGGTTGGGGGCTCTGATGTGGTGCGGTGTAAGTTGTTCATGAGCACTCTGTTGGGAACAACGATGGATTGGTTCATCAGTCTCCTTGATGGCCACGTGACGTCGTTCCCGCAACTCACAAAGCTGTTTAAGGCACAGTACATCGCGAATCGGGCTCCCCCATCCATCTCTTATGATCTCTTTGACATCAGACAATATCTAGGAGAGTCCCTGAAGGAGTTCCTTCACCGTTTCAAAGCACAAGTGGTGAGGCTGAACCTCAAAGACGAAACGATGATTATGCACGCGTTTCGAAAGGGCATTGTGCCAGGACCTTTCAGTGAATCACTTATCAGGAACCGCCCCAAGACTTTCACCGAGATAAGGCGTCGCGCGGTGGCTTATATCGCGGCAAAAGGGGAGCTTAACGAGAAGCGCACGTGTGTGGTTCCTACGCGCCCGCGTGCATTAGGACGACCTCAACCCCTAAGGGTGCATGAGGCGTCGACAGAGAAGAAGACCCTCGCGAAGCCGCAACCCTACCAACCAAGAAAGCCTCCAACCAGGGGGCGCGAGAGAGAGAACATGCCGCCGAGGCACGACTTCGTGGTAGAATTGAAGGATCTCATCGTTATCCCTAATATAGCAGAGAGGCTGAAGATCCCCCCCCCCCCCACGACCGACAAGAAGCTCAGGCCCAACAAGAACGTCCGGTGCAAGTTCCACCAAGCGTCTGGTCACCCGATACGCAACTGTCTGGCGCTGGGGCACCAGCTAGATGAGTTGGTGAATAACGGTTTCCTAAGAGATTACTTGTAGGAAAATCAGAGTGCCGAGGACGTGGTGGTGACAGGGGGTGAACGGGGGCATGAAGTTCCCGTACATGGTGAAATCCACACCATTGCGGGAGGATTCTCAAGAAGAGGTTGCATCGCTTCCCAGCGGAAGAAGTATGCACGGGCGGTGATGTCGGTCGAAGCACAAAGGGCAGACGACGCCTTCGACGTCGACCTTGTCTTCACCAAAGCAGATCTCCAAGATGTCGTTCCCTATGACAACGACCCGGTGGTGATCTTCGTAGTAACCGCTGGGAGGAAGGTGCACCGGGTATTGGTGGATCAAGGAAGCTCGGCAGACGTGATGTTATGGACGACTTTCAACAAGCTGCAGTTGTTCCCCAACATGTTAAGGCCTTAAACTGGCTGCTTGTACGGTTTCGCAGGAGATCAAGTGGAGGTGCGTGGACACTTGGAGCTGAGGCCCACCTTCACGGATGGTACCGCGTCCCGTACGGAGAACATCAGGTACCTCGTCGTCAATGCTCCCTCTACTTATAACATGCTGGTGGGTAGACCTACGCTGAACAGGCTAGGGTCGGTGCCATCGACGAGGCACATGAAGATGAAGCTACCTGACTTGGAGGGAAAGGTGATTACTATCAAGTCAGACCAGAAGGAGGCACATAGGCGTTATGAGAACAGCCTCAAAACAAAGAGAGGCGTATTCATGGTCACTACACGTGCACCGCACTCGGGAGAGGTCGCCCAGCCCGAGATCAATCGCGCAGGGACCGCTCAAGAAAGGCGACTTGAGCCGGTCGGCGGTGCAGGGGAAAGAAAGTTTGAAGAATGGGTCTCAAAGCATGACGACGCTCTAGACCAAACAGCACAGGATCGAATTGCCAAGGTTCGACCTATCCACCAGTGGGTGAAAGAACGACATCTTGTCGACCTAGAAGAGCTATTCACGACAATAGCTAAGTCCATATTGAATCTGAACCCCGGGAAGTGCGTGTTCAGAATAGAAGCAGGGAAGTTTCTGGGTCTCTAGCCCACCGAGCGTGGGATAGGAGCAAGCCCAAAAGAAGGGGTGGGGACGAGGCATGGTCGCCCTATCCAGTCCCGCGTCAGCTGGAGGAGACAACGACCATCCTTACCTCCAGTGCCTAAGAAGGAGCAATTGGTTTGTGCAGGCCCAAAGTAAAGAGGCATTCATCAAGTTGAAGGAGTACCTAGCCAACCCTCCGGTCTTGTGCAAACTGCAGCCAAGCACACCACTTCGCTTGTATTTTTGCGGTAGTCAACCAGGCGATCACTACAGTCCTAGTTCAGGAACAGGACCAGTTTCAGAAACTCATATGTTTCACGAGTAAAGTATGGCTAGAACCTGAGGCAAGGTACCAGGCATTGGAGAAGGCAGCCTTGGCGGTCCCATGTCAGCTGGGAAGCAAGCTTAGAGTGACAGAGGTCCTTGGGGACGGAACATGCAGACTTGAGATGTTGGAAGGAGACGCGATTCCTCGCATATAGAATGCAGTCAACCTCAAGTTCTATTCCAGTTAAACAATAACATTGTACATCGTGTTAGGGGATGCTCTTTTTCCCTTATAAGGGTGTTTTGATGAGGTCATCCAATAAATTTCGATCGAATATTTTCTCGAGTTTTGTACAATTCAGTTAAGAACTTGTTTTCCTTGCGTTAGAAGTCTCGAGAGCGGTAAAGGTAGGTTCGTAGAGAACACCTCCCCTCTCGAGTGAGAACGCTAAGGTTGAACGAAATAGTTCACCAGATAAATCCTCCTCGCCCTTGAGCGAAGCTGAGGTCAGTTAAGAACTTGTTTTCCTTGCGTTAGAAGTCTCGAGAGCGGTAAAGGTAGGTTCTTAGAGAAAACCTCCCCCCTCGAGTGAGAATGCCAAGGTTGAACAAAATAGTTCACCAGATAAATCCTTCTCGCCCTTGAGCGAAGCTGAGGTCAGTTAAGAACTTGTTTTCCTTGCGTTAGAAGTCTTGAGGAGGATAAAGGTAGGTTCGAAGAGAACACCTCCCCCCTCGAGTGGGAATGCCAAGGTTGAACGAAATAGTTCACCAGATAAATCCTCCTCGCCCTTGAGCAGAGCTGAGGTCAGTTGTAAGTTGTCCCTTGGGTTGGAAGTCTCGAGAGCGGTAAAGGTAGGTAGGTTCGTAGAGAACACCCCCCCCCCCTCTCGAGTGGGAACGCCAAGGCTGAACATCCCAGTCCACGGTTAAGCCCTCCTTCAGCTTAAATACAGCAAGGGCGAGGTCAGCACAAGTGAACAGTCGAGTAAGGTAAAAGAGCGGTTCTTAGAGGCAAGGACTCAATCTCTTCGTTGAACAAGCTACAGCTCGAGACTGAGGGCTTGTGTACCGACCAGTCCTCGGGCGTAGTTGACCACTAGTAGTAAAGGGGCCACGTACGCTGGGTCCCACGAGCAGCATGGTTCAGTGTCTCGCGAGGCACATGCGCCAAGATACTGAAGAGTGGTCAGACATCGGTCACCGGGATGTGTCGACGTGTCACTAGACAGAGGTCGGACATCGGTGACTCAAAGAGCAGAGCTGGGCCACGAGAGGTGGATCCCAGACCACACACCAGTTATCAGTAGGGAGAAGCCTAGGTCACGAGAGCCCATGTATGTGGTGTGGATGACGCGTTCAGGCGTAACACAAGTATAGAGCTGCTGGGAAAGATATGACTTGTGAGGGTCACGTCCTGGGGGTGAGCTACATGCGTGACCCGTGGACAGCTAGGGCGCTCCCAGGACGGGTGACCCGAGAGATCAGGTGCACGAGGAGGCATCCAGGTGGTCGTCTCGTCAGAGGTTGCACTCCAGATAGGGAACCCCACGCGCTAGGTTATCCTAAGAGTGGGTAATGGCAGCGCTGGGGACCACCCCTCAAAAAGTCTATTTTGGGTAACAGAAACAGTGGAAATCCTAGGCTATATAAAGGGAAGTAACAAACTTAGTAAGGTACGTTATTCATTTGTGCCGCTTAACACACACACGTAAAACAGTTTTGGTGTTTCCTAGTCCTAAGATTAACTTGAGCGTCATAGTGCAAACAGCCTCTAGGGCATCCCTTGTCTTTGTGATTCAGGTGTTTTGATCGAGAGAAGGACACGAATGAAGGCACAGAGAATCGGGCGTGGGAGTATCGCGAGACGTACGAAGACCCTTGAGTCATCCGGCAGGAACAGTTTTAATAAAAGTAAATTATTTTTTCAATCTAGTAGTTTAAAGTGTTTGAAGTCAATTATTTTTGGCATATTTATCTTAGATGAAATAAATTATGTATAAAGTGGGTGAGATAACTTGAACACTCAAGATTGATTAATTTATATTTTCTTGAGTTCATTCTTAGTTTAAGATTAGAAGGTAATTCCTAAATGCATAAAATGGAATTTCATAATAAATATCTAAAACTCATTTTCAGATAAATATCCACAATTTTTATTTTGATTATTATGATGTGTATTATGTATTTATATTTATTTAAAAGAAATATAGATAATATATTATTTGTTTTAAAACTATGAATAGTTATCATCCATTAATATTATGATCAGATTAAATTATATCATAATCGTAAATGTAATATTGATATATTATACCCAATAATATCTATAGTTTAAAACTAGAATACACATAATATCATGTAAATCTGTCTTTGAGAACCGTATATTCACAAATACAAACACAACATAAGAACAATTCTATTCATGAGAAATAATTGAAAGAAGTTTTCCTTCGTCCAATGTCTTCGAGAACAGTATATCCTCAAATATAAACACAACATACGTGAAAGATTTCGTTTGAGAAATAACTGAATGAAGTTGTCCTTCATCCAATGTCTTCTTCGAATCACCGAAGACCATCCTAACTCAGGAGCAAAACCATTCTTTGTTAAATACCATTGTATCCTATTTTTGTGTTCATTATTGAATCTTGAACTCATTGGTTTTAATTTACAAAGGGGTTTAGAGATGAGTTTTTATTAGTTTAGTTTTTTATAAATTAAAAATATTACAATGACAGTTAAGACACCATAATATTTCAATTAATTATTGATGCAAAATAGTATTACATATTAATGCAAGTCAGAAAAATGAGTATCAAATTAGAAACAACTATGAAAATTGACTAGAAGAAAAGAATACCCAAAATGATTAAAAGAGAAGAAGACCTAGCATAAAAAAATAAAAAATGTGATGTAAAAACAATACATACAACATATATTAGTTTTAAAAACAAAATAGAATATTAATTTTTTTTAAAAAAAAAACAACTTTCAAAACCAAATCTCATAAAAACTACAAGTTATTTAGTAACGGTTCAGAAAAAAAATGACGACATGACTGAAATGTCCAAGATAAAATACTAAAATAATATAAGGGTTAAACCAAGAAGTATGTAAACCAAAAAGAACAGTTAAGAGGATAATTCTCTTTATATATAGGTATAGATGTCTAATTCTCATTTAATTATGAATGAAAAACTCATGTTAGATAATCTAATGATAATTACATTGTCTAGTGTTACATACTTTAATCCTCATTTCATTGTGACGGTCTAACTCATGTGATAATTCATTTCAAAGAATTTTAAATAATAATTACTTTTATAATACTTATGTATATATAACGAATATTTCATATAATCTATTTTATTTATATAGCATAAATTATAAATTAACAAGAATAAATTAAGTATAAAAACAAAATGTAGTTTTTTAATATTTTTTAGTATAATGTAGTATAAAAAGGTTATATCTTTTATTATGAACATAAGAATCAAATTAAATAAATAATTAGGTTTTTTAAGACAATTAAATTTTATTAATATTTTTAATTTTATCATATTACTCATACAAAGATATTATTAGTTATGTTATCTTTCAACTTTATGTGAAATTCTTCTTTAATATATTACTATTTTAACATAATTCAAATATTTACAACCTTTTTAAACTTATTATCGATTTAAATTTAATTTAAAAATACATTTAACATTTAGCATGAGCTAAACCTTCACAATCTTAATATTTTATTATTATTTGTATTTAACGTACACATTTATTAGTTTTTTAAAAAACTTTAGTGTGGACTTTACATTTATTACACCCCCGCTTGTTTTGGTATTTCATTTTTTTAAATGTTAGTGTGGACTAAACCTTCACAATCTTAATATTTTATTATTATTTGCATTCACCTTACACATTTATTAATTTAAAAAAAAATAGTGTGAACTTTACGTTTATTACACGCACGCTTGTTTTGGTATTTTATTGTTCTTTTAAAAAAATGTTAGTGTGAGCTTAGTGTGGGTTAAACCTTCACCATCTTAATATTTTATTATTATTTTTATTTTCTGTGTGTGCTTGTTTACCGGATGCAATACATTATTTTTCTTTTCTTTTTTTTAAAAATATCTAGTGTGAGCTTCATATTTACTAGACCCACACTAGTTTTATTTATTTATTTATTTATTTATTTGTTAGAAAAACTTAGTGTAGGTTTCACGTTAATTAACTCATACTATTTTAATTTTTTCTCTCTCTTCCATTTATGAGAGGTTTAGCTCTCGCTATTAGCAGCTACTATATAACCTTCACAATTTATTAGCAACTAATTCAACATTTTCTTGTAGTTGTTGGGTCTATTAATGTCTAAGTTCAAGAGGGGGTGAATTGAGCTTTTTAAAAATTTTCACAAACTGAAACCGTTTTCCAGTAATCCTGAGAAAAAGAACAGATTTATTTTAAAAAGAACAAATTTATTTTATGATTACTTTTTTAAATCTAAAACCTTAATCAACTTAGCTTGAGATTAAGACATAGTTTTTCCATAATCGTGTAGGCTCTTTTACTGCCGCAACATTTACACCGAGAAATCAAACTTTGAATCTTTACCAAGTGATCTTGAAGAGAATACTTCTTTTACGCTTGCGAGAACTTGAGTACGCTGAGAGAGAACATTGAAACGGTTCCTGGAGTTCTTAGTTTTCTCTTAGTATTTTGGTGGTTCAGTCGCTGACTTGAGCGTCGGAGCGCGATCGGCCGCAGCGGCGCCGTTCTGTCTTTTGCAGGTTCTTGAGGTGAATCAAGGTGAAGGAC